>UMHI01065132.1_pt1 | contig 34243 bp, 24 predicted proteins | sample 1965481 | NCBI WGS metagenome assembly UMHI01 (sample SAMEA4836093, study PRJEB28245) | human gut metagenome | biome: gut microbiome; material: fecal sample | place: Denmark | collected 2008 | reverse complement strand
GCGCCGTACGCGAGCGTATCGATGACGGCGACCTTCGTGATCCGGTCGACAACGAGCAACACGAACGCTGCCGCAAGCCAGAGGACAAAACGCCCCGGAGCGGGGCTCCGGGGTGCGGATCGATTGATCTCGGTCACGGCGTTTAGGCCTTGGTGCGGACTTCGCCGGCGCCGAAGAGGTTCGTGAGGCACCGTTCGCACAGTTCCGGATGTTCGGCATTGTTGCCCACGCTCGGAACGTAGTGCCAGCAGCGGCAGCACTTCTTCTGCTCGGTGGCGGTAACCGTGATTTCCAAGTCACCTTCGTTTTTCACGAGTTCGGCGCGCGAGGTCATCATCACGAACTTGAGTTCATCGCCCAGGCCCGCGAGGGTCTCGTATGTTTCACCGCTTGCGGCGATCTTGCATTCGGCCTGCAGGCTCGAGCCCACAAGGCTTTGCATGCGCAGCTCTTCGATCTTCTTGAGCACTTCGGCGCGAACGTCGCGGATCGTCGACCATTTGGCGAGCAGCGCTTCGGAGCCTTCGACAGCGGGCACCGTGTGATAGAGCTCGGTAAAGATCGTACCTTCCTTGTTCGGACTGAAGATCGCAAAGGCTTCTTCGGCCGTAAAGGAAAGGATCGGAGCCATCAGACGCAGATAGGCCGCCGTGATGTGCCACAGGGCGGTCTGAGCGCTGCGGCGCGGCAGACCGTCAGTCTTCGTGGTGTAGAGACGGTCCTTGAGGATGTCGAGGTAGAAACTGCCCAGGTCGTCGGTGGCAAAGCCCATCAAAAGAGTGGCGACTTGCTGGAAGCTATAGGTCTCATTTGCCTCAATGATCTGCTTTTGAAGCTCGGCAACGCGAGCCAGCGCCCAGCGATCAAGCTCGAGCATCTGATCGACCGACACGGCATCCTTATTGATGTCGAAGTCGTTCGTGTTGGCAAGCAGGAATCGCAGCGTGTTGCGGATGCGGCGGTAGCTGTCGACAACACCCTTGATGATGGTCGGGCCGATACGCAGGTCGCCTGTGTAGTCGGTCTGAGCCACCCAGAGACGGCAGATTTCGGCGCCGTACTTTTCGTAGATTTCCTTCGGACCCATGGCATTGCCGCGAGACTTGGACATCTTCTTGCCTTCTTCGTCGACAAGGAAGCCGTGCGTGAGAAGTGCATCGTAAGGCGGACGGCCGTAAAGGATGGAACTCGTCAACAGGGAGGAATGGAACCAGCCGCGGTGCTGATCGCTGCCTTCAAGGTAGAGGTCGCAGTGAGGCTTGCCGTCGTATATGTCTTTGTGCGAGCCGTTCATCACGGTTTCGTACGTGGAACCGGAGTCGAACCACACGTCGAGAATATCGGTGGTCTTGTCGTACTGAGCGGCTTCTTCGGCGGGCATGAAGTCTTCGGCCTTGGCTTTCACCCAGGCTTCGATGCCTTCTTTTTCAACGCGTTGAGCGACTTCTTCCATGATTTCGAGCGTGCGCGGATGCAGTTCACCCGTTGCCTTGTTCATGAAGAAGGGCAGGGGAACGCCCCAGTTGCGCTGACGCGAGATGCACCAGTCGGGACGGTTCTCGATCATGGCGTGCAAACGGTTGTAGCCCCAGGACGGTATGAACTTGGTGGCATCGACACCTGCCAGAGCCGTTTCGCGCAGGCTCTTTTCTTCGGCTTCGGTGTTGAGCACGCCCTTGGTGTCGGCCGTGGGCTTGTCCATGCGGATGAACCACTGAGCCGTTGCACGATAGATGAGCGGCGTCTTGTGGCGCCAGCAGTGCATGTAGCTGTGCTGGATCATTTCGCAGTTAAGCAGCACGCCCGCCACGCGCATCGTGTCAACAATCTTGGGCTGAGCCTTCCAGATGTTGAGACCGCCGAAGAGCGGGAGCCAGTCGGCATAGACGCCGTTGCCCATCACCGGGTTGAGAATCTGATCGTTGGTCATGCCGTTGGCCTTGCACGACACAAAGTCGTCCAGGCCGTAGGCCGGAGCCGAGTGCACGACGCCCGTACCGCTCGTGGCTTCCACGTATTCACCGAGGAACACCGGCGAGAAGCGCTTGAAGCCTTCGTGCAATTGGCTGAAGGGGTGCATGAAGCGGACGTGATCGAGGTTTTTGCCGTCGGTTTCTCCGACGATCTTGCCCTCGAGCTTGTAGCGCTTGAGGCAATCTTCCACAAGGTTGGCGCCAAGAATCAGGTACTTGTCGCCGCAGTCCACGAGCGCGTACGACAGATCCGGGTGCATGTTGATGGCCTGGTTGGCCGGAATCGTCCACGGCGTCGTAGTCCAGATCACCGTGTAGCAGGGCTTTTCAATCTTCACGCCCATCAGTTCTTCGACTTTGGGCTTGTCTTCTTCGGAAAGCGGGAAGGCGACGTCGATGGCGTAGCTTTCACGATCAGCGTATTCGACTTCAGCTTCGGCAAGAGCCGAGCAGCAGTCAAAGCACCAGTTCACGGGCTTCAGGCCGCGGTACACGTAGCCCTTCTTCACGATGCGGGCAAGCGTGCGGATTTCGGCGGCTTCCGTTTCAGGACGCATCGTCAGGTACGGATTTTCCCAGTCGGCGAGAACGCCCAGACGCTTGAAGCCGGCTTTCTGCTTGGCGACCTGTTCCTTGGCATAGGCGCGGGCCTTGGCCATCAGGTCGGTCTTTTCGAGTCCCTTGCCGTACATCTTTTCGATCTGAATTTCGATCGGCATGCCGTGGCAGTCCCAGCCAGGCACGTAGGGGACGTCGTAGCCTTCGAAGAGCTTGGTCTTGTTGACGATGTCCTTGAGAATCTTGTTTAAGGCATGGCCGAGGTGAATTTCACCGTTGGCATACGGCGGGCCGTCGTGCAGAACGAAACGGTTGCGGCGGCCTTTGCAGGCGTTCTGAATCGTGTGGTAGAGATCGCGTTTTTCCCAGTCGGCAACCCAGACGGGTTCGCGCTTGGGCAAATCGCCGCGCATCGGGAATGCTGTGTCGGGAAGATTAAGCGGGTACTTTGCCGTATTGCCGGCTTTATCGGCTTTAGCCATGTGTCAGTCTCCAGGCCCCCTCGGGCTCTTCTGAAAGATTGAAAAGAATTGAATTTTGAGGTGCGCGAAAAAAGAGCGCCGTCATGAAAGAGGCGCGGGCGCAACGAGGTGTTAGTTTACAGGGAGAACCCTGCAGATTTCCATAGGTAAGCCTGCTTAGGTCCGGTGCGTTCTTGACGATTAAACGCGTGTCGGATCTTCTTATACGACATTGCGTTATTGTGAAATTTGCTGCGTGCTTAATTCCCTGGATTGAGCCTAAGTTCGGTAGAGCTTGTTGCGATCGTACTTGCCATTGTCTTTGGGAAGACCCACCACATCGGAAACCTGCGCTTCATACGAAGCAAAGAGCGCTTGCATTTCTCTGGCGTACCACTCCAGAAAGATGCGTACGCGCTTCATGTGCCAGGCCTCGTGGCTGGCCACAATGAAGCACTCCACGGGCGGATGAAACCAGCCGGGCAAAATGGCGACGAGTCTCCCCGCGAGCAGATCTTCGTAGATCTGCACAAGCGGCATATCAACGGCCACACCCATGCCTTCGAGAAGAGCGGAGCGAATCGCCAGGATGTCGGTGGAGCGGATGCAGGAGGCGTAGGTGATCGGTTCGGCCTTGTTGCCCCGGTAGAGCATTTTGGTCTCTTCACGAACGGGGCCGTTGTAGACAAGTCCCGTGTGCAGGCGCAGGCTCACGGGGTCGAGTGGCATGCCGTGCTTTTGAATATAGGCGGGACTTGCGACCGGCAGATAGACGTTGCGGCCGCGGCTCATGTAGCACAATCCCGAAAGTGTCGGTTCTCCGGTGATGGTCGCCACGTCGCACAAGCCCTTTTGCACGTCGACCGGTTTGTAGCCGCTCAAAATCTCCACCGTGATCTGCGGGTGCAGCTGCTGAAAACGTTGTAGCAACGGCGTAAGGCGCCTTGCGGCAAAGCCGGGAGCCGAGGATAGGCGGATATTGCCGGTAAGCGCACTGTTGTCGTCGATGATCTTTTGCATCAATGAATCGTGCGCGCGAAGAATCGGCGTCATGCGTTTGAGAACCATTTTGCCCGTTTCCGAGAGCTCCATCGGACGAGAGTTGTGGCGGATCAGATCGCAACCGAGCGCTTTTTCCAGTCCTGCGATCGCCCGTGAGAGGTTGGAGACATCAACGCCGAGCGCCGAGGCTGCTGCCGACAGCGTCCCGGTTTTGGCGAAGGTGACAAAGTAGCGCCAGGCGGCGAGGTCGTCGAGTTTGGACACGGCAAAATCTCCGGGAAACCGATCACATAAGATGCGTTGATTCTTTCATTTCTTTGCGTATTGCGCAAATTAAGTTTGACAAAAACAAATTGTATTGAGAAGGCGATCAACGGATACTGGCGACAAGTATCCGTTTATTCTCTTTCATTAGGGAGCGATTTGCCGTGATTCACGACGAGTTCTACTGGATCAGCCAGATCAACAAAGCAAGCGTAGTGTCCAACAGCCGGGAGAAGCTTCTCGATGAAGCGACGGCCAAGCTTGCTGCCCGCGGCATTGCTGCCGTTGAAAAGGAGGCCGAAGTCGATGCCTCCAAACGCGTCAAGAAATACATTGCCTACGAACCGATGGTGATAGCCGCTACGGGCCCCGAAGTGACGATTCTGCACGCGGGCCGTTCAAGTCAGGACATTCTCTCGACGATGCGAGTGGCTATTCTGCGCGAGCAGACGTTTGAGCTGTGCGAGGCGCTCGATGCGGTGATCGCCAAGATCCTTTCCTTGGCCGAAGAACATCGCGACACGGTGGTGCCTAACTACACCAACGGCGTAGCCGCGCAGCCCAACAGCTACGCACACTATCTGTTGGGTTTTGCCGCCGCCTTCCTGCGCGATCGCGAACGTTTAAACCAGTGCCTCGTGCGTTACAACGAGTGCCCGATGGGCGCGACCGTGCTAAACGGTACGGGCTGGCCCCTGAACCGCGATGACATGGCCAAGCTTCTTGGCTTTAACCGCCCGCGCCTGAACGCCTTTGACTGTACGTGCGAGACGCCTGTTGACTTTGCGCTTGAAGTGTCGTCGGTCGCCGCTTCCGTCGGCGTGCACGTCGGCTCCATGATCAACGACATCATGGTGCAGTACGCTCAGAGCCGCCCCTGGATCATTTTGCAGGAGGGAGGAGAAAACACGTACGTGTCTTCGGCCATGCCGCAAAAGCGCAATCCGGGCCTCATGAATAACTGTCGCGGTGACGCCAGCGACGTCGTTTCGGAAATGACCGCGGTCTTTATGCGCGTGCACAACCTCGTTCCCGGAATGGTTGACGGAAAGAGCGTGGCCAAGAACGGTCGCATGACGAAGGCCGCAGTCTCCATGCTGGAGCGCTTCCTCAAAGTGCTGAACGCGCTTCGCATCAACCCTGCGCGAGCGCTCGAAGAATTGAACAGCGACTGGACGGCTTCGCAGGAAATCGCCGATCGTCTGATGCACGACCACGGACTGCCGTTCCGCATTGGTCACCATGTCGCCAGCCGCATGGTTTCCTGGGCGCGAGCCAACAATGTTTTGCCGCAGGACTTCCCGTACGAACAGATGCAGCGCATCTATGTTGAAGAAATTCGCGAGGAGTTCCCCGAAGGCCCCGAAGTGCTGCCTATGAGTAAGGAAGAATTTCTCGAGGCGCTTGATCCGCGTAAGATCATTGCCAACCGAAAGACCAAGGGCAGCGCCGCTCCCGCAGAGGTCGAGGCGATGCTCGCGGACTTTGCCGCCGCGCTCAAGGCCGAACAGGGCAAGACGAACGCGATGCGTCAACAGGTGACTGACGCCATCGCAGGACTCGAGGCCGCCTTTGCCGAACATCTATAAATTCCAACTCTAAGGAGATAACAAAATGTCTTCGGTATTGCCTCTGATTGCCGTGATCGTGACAGTGATCGCCGGCTGGGCGCTGATCAAGCGCGTGCAGACGCATATGGTGCTGTTGTTTGCAGGTCTGGCTATTTTGATCTGCGTAGCGCTTGCCGGCGTCGGTTTCCTTCCGAAGGGTGTCAAACCGTCAGGATTTTGGCTCTTTGATATTTTCGCGACTTTGAAGTCTATTGCCACCAAGCAGAGTTCAGGCATCGGCTTTCTCATCATGACTGCCGGCGGCTTTGCAGCTTATATGGATCGAATCGGCGCTGCCAAGGCGCTTGTGGACGTAGCCGTCAAACCGCTTTCGGCCCTGAAGGCTCCTTACCTTGTGCTGGCTTTCGGGTATGTCGTCGGTCAAATGCTTGTGACCGTGATTCCGTCTGCCGCGGGCCTTGCCATGCTTCTTTTGGTGGCTTTGTTCCCGATTCTCAAGGCCGTGGGCGTTTCTGCCGCAGCGGCCGCTGCCGTGATCGGTACGTCGGCAGGCATGACCTTTGCCCCGACGGCAGGTACCGCCAGTCTGGCTGCCAAGGTGGGCGGTCTTGATCCGATCATCTACCTCGTTCAGTACCAGTTGCCGCTCGCAATCCCGACTCTGATCGTCGCCGCGATTGCGCACTATTTCGTGCAGCGCTACTACGACAAGAAGGGTGACGATCAGGTCGCTGAAGTCGTGGAAGTTAAGAAAGTGGACGTTCCGGTTGTGCCCAAGTGGTATGCCTTCTTCCCGGTGCTTCCGATTGCATTGCTGATCATCTTCTCCAAACTTGTCGTCTCTTCGATCAAGCTCGATACGGTGGCTGCACTCTTCATGGTGTGGGTGCTCGTGGTAATCGTCGAATGGATCCGCCTGCGCGATGTAAAGAAGATCTTTAAGGATGGCATGGCTATGTTCCAGGCCATGGGCAAGATGTTTACGGGTATTGTGGCCCTGATCATCTGCGCTGAGTTCTTTGCCACCGGGCTGAAGACTTCGGGGCTCATTGACGTCATCATCAACTCGGCCAACGGCGTGGGTGCCGGCATGGGTGTGATGACCGTAATTCTGACGGCGATCGTGTCGCTCGTGACGTTCTTGACGGGTTCCGGCGTCGGTGCTTACTCTTCGTTTGCGTCTTTGGCTCCGGACGTGGCGGCCGGTTTCGGAGGCTCCGTTGAAGCTCTGGTCACTCCGATGCAGTTTGCAAGCGGCATGATTCGCGCCATGAGCCCGGTGGCCGGTGTGATCATCGCAGTGGCCGGTGCCGCGGGCGTCTCGCCCATGGCCATCGTGCGCCGCACCTGGATTCCGATGACACTCGGGTTGATCACCACCTTGATCTTCAATCAGATCTTCTTTGGCTGATCAAGCGACTGACTTCAGACACAATGGCCCGTGAAGCTCACAAGGTGACACGGGCTTTTCAGTGGCTTCAGACGCCTAAAAGTCGTCGCGCCGTTTCGGCATCACGGTTGATGGCGTCCTTGAGCTCTTCGAGCCCCGAGAATTTCTTTTCGTCTCTGAGTTTTTGCACGAACTCAATTTCGACGATGCGACCGTAGGCGTTGCCGGAATAATTAAAGACGAATGTTTCAAGAAGCCAGCGGCGGTCGGACGCAACGGTCGGCTTGTAGCCGAGGCTTGCGGCACCTCCGAATACGGTTTCGCCGTCGACTCCCTTGACGCGCACGGCAAAGACGCCGTGCAGGGCGCAGACGGCCTTTGAGCCAGGAGGCAGCATTGCCACATTGAGCGTCGGAAATCCCAATGTTCGGCCGAGCGCGGCGCCGTGGATGACGCGGCCGGTGACGCGGTAGGGGCGTCCAAGCATGGTTTGCGCTTCATTAAGATCGCCCGATGCCATTGCTGCACGAATGCGGGAACTCGATACTCTCTCGTCAGATTGATAGAGCAAAGGGGTGGCAACGGCTTCAAAGCCTAAGGTTTCGCCCAGACGCTTGAGCTCGGAAAAGTCACCTGAGCCGCCTGCACCAAAACGGAAATTGTTGCCCACCGTCACCCAACGGCAACTGATGCCTTCGGCGAGGATGTCGCGCGCAAACGCTTCGGGCGAGAGTGAGGCAAATCGTTTGTGAAAGGGCATGATGTAGACCGCATCAATGCCGCAGCCGGCAATGGCGGTCATTTTGTCGCGCAGCGTGCAGATGCGGGCAAAGGGAGCTTTGCCGAAGAGTTCGCGCGGATGCGGTTCAAACGTGACGACGGCGGCAGCGAGCCCTCGGGCGTGCGCTTCCTGAGTCACCGCGCGAAGGAGTCGCTGGTGGCCGAGGTGAACGCCGTCGAAATTTCCGATGGCGACTGCGCAGGGGCGTTTGTGAGAGGAGCCGGGAAGGCCGCGGATAATCTGCATGCCGGTCTGTTGGATGAGGGTTGCCTAAATGACGGTCAAGGTTCTGCACGGTCGATTTAAGTCATCTGCAGGAGATGCGCCGTTCGCAGATTATAAGAAAGCCGCAAAAGTCGTGTCGTCCGCTTGCTTTAACCTGCGGTTTCTCGGTCTCTGTATCTCCGCAAAATCTCATGGAAAATCAAAGCGTCAAGAACATTTTTTTGGGAAGGCAAAGGCTGGACAATACGGGCAATGACCAATTAAACTCATAGTGAAGTTCTTTTGGTTTAGGAGGATGTTATGCGCAAATCTTTGCCCCCCCCCAACCACACGAAATACATCGCACTTTGCCGGTAACAGAAAGCGATATTCCGTGAGTCTTCTGACGGCCTCACTCGCTGCCGTCTTCAGTTCCCCCGCCTTCTCTTACGACTTCTCACTCCCCGAAAGGCCGCAAGTGCCTGAATTTTCCGGGCAACATAAAATCGAAATCCAAAATGACACGGCCAGACAGCCCACCACCGAGAATCCCACTGGCTCACAGATGGGAGAATGGTGGGGACCCACATCAGAGACGGCTACAGGCAATGATGTTCATCTTTACCAAAATTTCCAAAGTTCGTCCGATAGATCTGTCTTTGGAGGTTGGTCCAGAGCCGACGGAGAAGACGTATTAAACAATCGAGTTGTCCTTGAGCAAAACGGCTATATCGAACGCATATATGGCGGATTCTCACTTTCCAGGAACGTAGAAAAGAACATTGTTGAGATTTATGGCACTGCAGCTGGAGACGGTACTTTCGCCGTATGGGGTGGAGTCACCCAAGCTCAGGGAGGAAAGGCCGATGAGAATTGGGTCTATGTTGCAGAGGGAGGCAAGGTAGGCGGAAATCTCGCCGGAGGCGATGCACGTCAACCCGGTGTAGATGAAGGTAGTGCCAACAGCAATATCGTTCTTGTGTCTGAGGGGGCAACGGTTGAAGGGAACATCAACGGTGGAAATGCTCATTCATCTGCGATAAGCAATGCCGTTTACATATTGGGTACCGTTAAGGGAGTCGGTTACCGTGTGTACGGTGGCCAGTCCGGAACCAACGGAACAAGTGATCGGAATCTACTCTACATTGGCAAGGGCGGGCGTGTTGAAGGACATGCTTTTGCTGCATTTGCTCCAAAGGGAGAAGCCTCAGGTAATGTGCTGATCATCGAAAACGCAACGGTAGAAGGTAATGCCGGAGCCGTTGATGCTCATGTGCGCGATGTCGAGGGTAGTGTCTATACAACTGGTTCAAACAACGAATTGCATCTGATCGGCAACGCTGTTGTGGTCAAAGGCGCGGGAGCGAATTTTGACGGTTGGCAAGACAATAAATGTCGCGGATACGATGGCTTGGTTCATGTCCGCGGAACGGCCTCTGTCGGCAGTCTCTCCGGCTTTGACCGACTGATTGTCGAGTTGACGGAAGACAATGTTCAAACGGCTGCGATCACGATCACAAACCAGCACGAGGTGATTTATCAGGAAGATCCAATTCTGGATCTGACAGACGTTTCGACGGTAATCAACGGAGACACGCTTAAGGATCCGACTCAGGGTGCTGTGCTGATTACCAGTCAGAATGAGTCCCTTCGCGTGCTAGTCAATGAAGGAACCAGCTTCAGCGACGAAACAAGCGTCTTTGTTGATAAAGCATGGAATGTCAATCAGGAAGTAGTTGAGGCCGGTGGTATTGATATCGATACTGTCTATATCGATTCTGCTGGCAACATCATGACTTCTCATAACGGCGCCGAGACTGCTCTAGGGCAAAAGAGCGTCAAAGCTTCGAACGAAAGCCATACGCTGTCGAGTTCCTTCTTGGGAACCATTGCATTCCTGAATCAAGGTGCGGAATTCATTGCCGACGAAGGCATCCGGGCTATGGTTGACGCCGTTGGTACGGATCGAAGTGCAGTTTTTGGCGCCATGCACGGCGGCACATCTCGATACAAGACCGGCTCGCATGTTGATGTCAACGGCGTGACGCTTGCCACCGGTGTAGCAACGAAGACGGGCGGATTGACGTGGGCCGGTTTCTTTGAGGCAGGCTGGGCTCAGTCGGACAGCGAGGTCGGCGCGGCATCCGGCGACGGTGACCATGACTACTACGGCCTCGGAACTGCGATGAGGTACACCTTCGAAACGCCGTTTTACCTTGACGCATCCGCTCGTATCGGTTGGGCAACGACTGACTTTTCCGGTCGCTATCAGACGGATCAGGCCCGTTACGATGCCGACAGTTTCTACGGTTCGCTGCATATGGGATTGGGATGGATCTATCCCATTTCAGAAGGCCTGAATTTGGACGTATATGGTCGCTACATCCTCACGTACCTCCACGGCGATGAAGTTGATCTCGGCACGAAGAACAACGAAGAGTTGGAAATGGACGATACGACGACCCATGCCTTCCGTGTCGGGTTCCGCCTGAACGGTAGCTTCAGTGAGCAGGCGGCCTGGAGAGTCGGGTTAGCTTATGAGCACGTTACCGACGGCGATGCAGAGTCGGATGTTCATTCGCTTGAAGACATCGTAGCGCTTGATGTTCCCAGCCTTGAAGGTGATACGGGTATCTTGGACTTGGGATTTGTTTTCCGACCGTCTCCGACCAATCCGTGGAGTATGAATGTTGGCCTTAAAGGATACGTGGGAGATAGGGAAGGCGTCAGCGGAAACGCAATACTGACGTATACCTTCTGACAACTCGAAGCGGGGACGCGACTATCACTGGTCGGCGTCCCCGGTTTTTTGAAAACTGCACCTGACAGGACTCGAAAAAGGTCTCCGACTCCGGAGGTTAATGTTTTGCCCTGCCCGCAACTCAAGTACAATTGCCCTGCCAAAACAGAGCGGGTGTCGTTCGTTGACTCGACACCTCTTGTCCATTCGAGATTTCCAGATTTCCTTTAATTAGATAGATATATGCTGACCCGGTCTTGGAGAAAGAGCCGGGCGCATTTGCATTCATGAAAAACATCGTAGTTTTGATCTCGGGCCGTGGCTCGAATTTCGTGGCGATTGCTCAGGCCTGTGAAAGGGAAAATTGGGCTGCCGAGGGCATCCGCATTTCGCTTGTTCTTTCCAACCGTCCCGATGCGGCCGGACTTGAACGCGCCAAGGAAATGGGCATCGAAACGGCCGTGGTCGATCACAAGGCTTTCGAGACCCGTGAAGACTTCGAACGCGCCATGATTGAGATCATCGACAAGCACAATCCCGACGTGGTGGTGCTTGCCGGCTTCATGCGCGTTCTGACACCCGTCTTTGTCGATCACTACGAAGGCAAGATTCTCAATATTCATCCCGCTCTGCTGCCGCTCTTTAAGGGCCTGGATACGCACAACCGCGCGTTGCAGGCCGGCGTTCGCGTGCACGGCTGCACGGTGCACTTCGTGAGTTCGGAACTCGACGGCGGCGCCATCATCGGTCAGGCTGTCGTGCCGGTGCTCGCAAGCGATGATGCCGATACGCTTGCTCACCGCGGCCTTCGTCTCGAACATATTCTTTATCCGCGTGCCGTCAAGGCCGTGGCGTCCGGCAAGGTCAAGCTTGTCGACGGCCGCACCGTGACGGACGACAAAACGGCCAAGTCGCTCGCCGTTTTTGACTGCTGCGCATAAGAAAAGCCATGGAACAGAAAACCAAAAAGATGCCGTTTGCGCCGGTCAAGGTCCGCCGCGAAAAAACGGAAAAGAAGCTCACGGAACGTCAACGTGCCGCTCAGAAGCGCCAGGCCGAGCAAAACCGCAAGGCTGCTCCTGCCAAGGGCGTGCCTTCCGCGATGCGCCAGCAAAAGCTCAATCCCAACAAGGTCCGCATCACCAATCTGATCGCGGGTGAACTCGCGCGCGCTTTTGCCGTGATCCTCAAGCTTGACGGTCCGGCCGATACGCTTATGAAGGCGTTCTTCAAGTCCAACCCGAAGTTGGGAAGCCGCGATCGCACGATTCTTGCCGAAGCCATCTTCTACGCGCTGCGTCACTATTCCGAAATTGCCTGGCGCATGAAGCCGGTGAAGCCCGAACGCGCTCCCAAGGTGGCCGCGTTCCTGACGCTTGCGATGCAGTACGGTGTCGAGAGCATGGGCGATCAGGTTCTCGGCTCCGAAAAGGGCCCGGTGACCAATATGCTGGGACTGAATCTCGAAAAGGCTCCTCCCGAAGTGCGCGCCGAAATGCCGTTCTGGCTGTATGAGCTCGAAAGCAAGCAGTACGGCGAAGCCGCTCCGAAGCTCTTTGAGGCTTCGTTGCAGGGAGCTCCGCTTGACTTGCGTGTCAATACACTGAAAGCCAAGCGCGAAGACGTCATTGCGGAACTTGCCGAGCACAAGGTGACGGCCGAACCCATGCAGTTCTCGCCTGACGGCATCCGTCTGACGGACAAGCCCGGCCTGATTCGCTGGCCAGTCTATCAGGAAGGCCGCATTGATATTCAGGACGAGGGCAGTCAGCTGATTGCTCGCTTGGTCGGTGCCAAGCGCGGTGAAATGGTTTGTGACTTCTGCGCGGGTGCCGGTGGTAAGACGTTGGCTCTCGGTGCACTGATGAAGTCTTCCGGCCGTCTGTACGCCTTTGATATCAACGAGAAGCGCTTGCAGGGGCTCACCCCGCGTATGCGCCGTGCCGGACTTTCCAACGTCCACCCGGTGGCCATTCGGGATGAAAAGGACAACCGCATCAAGCGTCTGCGCGGCAAATTCGATCGCGTACTGGTGGATGCGCCCTGTACCGGTACCGGTACGCTTCGCCGCAACCCGGATCTGAAGTGGCGTCTGACCCCGCAGGAACTCGATCGCATCAATGCGGTGCAAAAGAGTGTTCTGGAGGAGGCTGCCAAGCTTCTCAAGCCCGAAGGTCGCATCGTGTACGCGACCTGCTCGGTGCTGCAGCGTGAAAACCAGGATGTCGTCAATGCGTTCCTGGAATCTCATCCGGAATTTGAACTTCTGAACGCTACCGATGTCCTGGCGAAGCAGGGGGTGACATTGCCGGATTTCCAGAAGGAAGAGTTCGGCGACTTTTTCGTGATGTTGCCGCATCGCCATCACACCGACGGTTTCTTTGCGGCCGTGTTGCAGAAGAAGAAAGCCTGATTTCGTTCGCTTTCCAGCAAAACAAAGAGCCTTGTCGAGAACGTATCGGCAAGGCTCTGATGTTTTGCGTGAGGGATGTCCGAAGATCAGTTCCGTTCGGAAATCGACTTCTTGGGCGGCAGACCGAATGTGCGCTTGTATTCGCGACTGAACTGATTCGGGCTCGTGTAGCCGACTTCATACGCGGCTTGGCTCGCACTGTATCCGCGCGCCACCATCAAGTGCTGCGCAAGGAATAGGCACTGACGCTTGTAATACTGCAACGGCGTCATCTTGGTGACCGTTTGGAAGTGACGGTAGAACGTCGAGCGCGTCATGTTGCACATCTCTGCCAGGGCCTCGATGTCAAGGGGCTTGCCCGTATTCTGACGAATCCATTGAATTGCGCGATTGATGCGGTTGGCGGGCGTGTTCTGGCTGAAGAACTGTGACAGCGCCGCGCCCTGCGGGCTCATGAGAAGCACGTAGGTGAGCTCGCGCTCGATAATCGGGCCTCGAGTGGCCAGCTGCTCAGGATTCTGATAGACCAGACGCAGCAGTCGTTCAAAGGCTTCGACGATGTCCACCGTTGCGGGCATCGCAGTGAAGGCGTGAACGGTGTGACCGACAACGACTCCCTTGTGTTTGGCTGCAATCTCGGGGCAGGTTGCCAACAGATCGGTCAAAACTTGTGGATCAAGTTCCACGGAGATGGAGACAAACGGTTTGGTGTCGCTTGCACATGTCACTTCGTAGCTGGCAGGGGAGTCCGCCGCCGTCGTGCAGCTCGTACCTTTGCCGTATTCAATGTTTTGCCCGTCAGTCGTGCTGCGCTTGCGCCCTTGAAGAATCAGACCGGTTGAAAGCGTGTAGAAAGTATTGGTATTGACTATCGGACAGGGCTGCACGTGAAAATGCAACCGCGGCATTGCTTTGGGAGAAAAAAGACATACACCGTTTTCTCTCCACTGATTCAGAGCAATATCCTTGAGCGCATCCAGACGGGCGCGAAGATCTTCTGACAGCGTAATCTCGAACACAAGCGAATCCTTTTGTTCTGCCGAACAAGGTTTGTCATCACACTCGCATTGGCAATTGGAAAGCCATAGTGTACTCATTTTGCCCCCGTAATTTTGCAGAAACTTTGCATTGTCGTCAGCTGAAACGGCAGTCTGTTTGAAAATGTTTTGGGCTGCCTGCTCGGAGAGGAAAAGCAGGCAGCCTGAAGAGCCGTTCAAGAGCTACTTGGCGGGATGAGCGGCTTTTTCAACGACGGCAAGTGCGTTGAGCGTTCTCGGGTAGCCGAGCAGGGGTGCAAACTGCAGGCAAGCGGCAATCAGCATCTCTTCGTTGTTGCCCATCTTGAGGTTGCCGGCAGCATGCGCGGCCATCTGAGCGGTGGTGTCGCCCTGTGCGGCCAGATAGCAGAAGGTAACGAGTTCACGTTCCTGAAGCGTCAGACCGGAACGCACGTAGTAGTCGCCGAAGCAGTTGGCAGAAAGCCAGCGGCGGATGGCAACGGTCTTTTCGGGGCCGGACTTGGAAAAGCCCTTCATGCCGGGGCCAAAGATTTCTACTTGAGCGGCTTCGCCCTTGACGACGCGTTCAACGTCCTTCTGTTCGGTCGTGTCGGGCAGGGGAAGCTTCACGCCGCGCGAGGCAAAGACGCGGTTCATGATGTCGACGAAACCGCGCACGCGACCCATACCGAGATAAGCCGTGCCCTGATAGACGATTTCACGAACTTGCGTGGGCGTGACGCCGGCGTCGAGCGCCTGCGGCAAGCGGACCTCAAATTCTTCCTTGCCGCCGCAACCCAGCAGCGCGGCGAGAACGACGAAGTAACGGTGTGTTTTACCCAGCACGGGTTCGACCGTCTTGGCGACTTCTTCCTCATCAAAGTATTTAAAGAAGCGAGCGTATTCGGGATCGGTCTTTGCAAGATCGGAAACAGTCGGTGCGGCGGCTGCGGCCGGATTGAGTGCGGACATGAAAACAGCTCCTGCGGCGAGTCCGGCGGACCCACCCAAAAGTTTGCGACGTGAAAGAGATTTCTCAGACATTGAACACCTCATTTAGTTCAGTGTTTTGCTGATTTCATTATCCGAAGGAGCAGGGCAAGTTGGGTGCCGAAACGTTGCCCGATATTCTCAAGTCGCCTAGCTTAAGAAGAAGGTGTAAAAGGGTGAATGTCCCGTGAAATCAAGCTGTAATGGTCGAAAAAATCCTTTAAAATCAACATACAAAACATAACTACTATTATATTGCGCAAAATTCATTGATAAATTGCTATATGCTGGAAATTGGCAAATTTTGCTTTTAAAGCACCAAAGGAAAAATTGTGTATTTCGATGGAAGACGGGATCCGATAACTGCTAATATTTAGGCGTATAAGATCATTTTTTGACCATAACTGTTAACATAAGAGCGTTTATTGTGTTCACGGGAAACATTTCGGCGATAGCAAATCTCAAGTCGCCCAAGGAACTACGGTTGCAATTGGCTGAACGGGCTCGGGAGTTGCGACTTACGCGAAATATGCGTCAGACGGATTTGGCAAAACGATCAGGTGTGACTCTTGCGTCCGTGAGGAGGTTTGAGAAGGAAGGCGAAATCTCGCTCAAGAACTTGATGTTGATTGCTATAGCGCTCAACCGAGCTCAGGACATGGAGCAGTTATTTCGACTGGACAGAAATATTGATCTGTTCAGACCAGAACCAAAGCCAAGGCAGAGGGCTAGGCAGTGAAAACAGAAGTCTTTTTAAACCTCGAAGGCAGGCGTTATTTTGTAGGTGTTTTGTCGTCAGATCAGAACGACACTGTTTTTCAGTATGCAGACGACTTCTTAAACACTAGGCTTGAAATATCTCCTATTTCTGTGCCTTTACAACGACGGACATGGGTGTTCAACAGGGGTTCGTTTGGCGGGTTGCCGGGCTTTGCCTCGGACAGTCTCCCGGATGGTTGGGGAAACTTATTGCTTCATCGCCAACTGGTTAGAAAGGGTGAACGACTGTCTGAAATTGATCCCTTGAGACGTTTGTGTTGGGTTGGCTGCCAGGGCATGGGGGCGTTGGAATATCAGCCTGAGGAGAAATTCCAGGAGGAGTTTTGTTCACCTGATATTCGACTTGATACTTTGGCCGAAAACGCAGATGCGATTTTGGCTGATCGTGAGTCAGGTGTTGCATTGGATGCCTTGGCATCTCTCAACGGTTCTTCAGGCGGTGCTCGACCGAAGATTGTTTGTCTGGTTTCAGCTGATCGCCGAACACTCAAACCCGGCAATGTTGCAAATAATGGCGCAGAACCTTGGTTGATTAAATTTCGAAATTCGACAGATCCAGCGGACACAGGCGCCCTCGAGTATGCGGTGTCGCTTCTGGCCAAGAGTGCCGGCATCGACATGCCCGAAACCCATCTGTTCGAGTCTTCCAAAGGTGCGGGATGGTTCGGTATTCGCCGGTTCGATCGTACTTCTTCCGGAAAGATGCACATGGCAACGGCAGCCGGGTTGTTGCATTGCGATTTTCGGCAGCCTTGTCTTGACTATCAGACACTGATGGCGTTGACACAGCGTTTGGCAGGTGCCGGTGATTTGGAGCAAATGCTCAAGCGTGCATACTTCAACTTCGTCATCGACAATCGGGACGATCATGCGAAGAACTTTAGTTTCCTGATGGACGGCAAAGGCCGTTGGCGCTTGTCGCCTGCTTATGACTTGGTTCCGAACATCGGAGGTTTCGAACACATGACTGCTCTGAGTGGTGTAGGAAAGTCTCCAGCGCGATCGCTCTTTGTTCGTCTGGGTGAAGACTTCGGCTTGTCTCACCGTAAGGCGCAAGCCGCATTGGCTGCAGTGGACGAAAGTTTGAGTCAGTGGCGCCAATTGGCCAAAAACTGTGGCGTCAAATCGCCTCCTGTTTTTGCGCCGCTCAAATGAATGGCGGTCGGACAAGCAACTTGAGCATCTGGCCTCAAATTTTTCAGAGTGCAGGCATGCGCTCGATCTGCGTTCCCGGATCTACAACGATCGCCTTCATGCCGCGTGCTTCAATGGACTTTTGACCGCGTTCGGTGCAGATGACTGTGGCGCCTTTCGCGCAGAGTTTTCCGTCGAAAAGAACCTTTTGACCGGCCACGAAGGACGCCTTGGGTGTCTGCGTGGCGTAGTCGTAGACGGTGATGTCGGCGTCGGCCCCGACGGACAGGTGACCCTTGTTCTTGAGACGCAGCATTCGGGCGGGATTGAGGGACGTTTTCTGCACGAATTCCGGCAGACTCAGCACGTCAAGCTTCACAAGCGATAGCCCCTGGGACAGAATGACATTGCGCGGAATGCAGCCGCCGTCCGTGGAGATTGCGTCGACAACGAACGAACCGTCATCTCGCTTGGCCTGCGCGAGCGCAATGCGCGGCAGCGGCGGATTGATGTTGAAGCTGCCGCCGACGTCACTACCGGCTTCTTCCCAAAGCTTGAGAGCTTCTTGTCCTGTGACCAGATCCGAATAGCCGCCCGCGTCGTAAACCACGAAGGCCTTCTTGGCCAACAAGGCCGCGCGTACGCCATCACGATCTTCTGAGAATCCGAAGTGACGCAGGCAGTTGCCGGTGACCTTCGACTGAATTTTGCCGTCGGGTCCGCATGTCAGGCGTGTGCCGTTCTTGGGCGAAATATAGCTTTCGCAAAAGATGTTCGGGTTCGTTTTGAGAAGGTCAATGGCGATGCCGGCTTCTACCATCTCGTTTTTGATAGCACCTCGGCAGTAGGCGTTGATGTGCGCCAGGTGCAGCGGATAGCCGTCGGCCATTTCGACGGCCTCGATCATGCCTTCGATGTTGGAGCCGTGCTCGGTCGTGCCGGCGTGCCAAGCGACGTAAGCGCGGCGTTCCAGAGCAGTCTTGATGAGTTCGGACGATACGGCGGGAGTCAGCGGATAGTGGCCGCCGAGGAGCTTGACGCCCAAAGCACCTTGTTCAAGTGATGCATCGATGAGCGTTTCCATTTCTTGCTTGCTGGGCGTCGTCGACTTGAACGTAAACGGCGGTGAAGCAAACTGCAGAATGGCCATGTTGATGCCGGCGCCATACTGAGGGACGTTGTCGAGAATGTCGTCCAGTGGCCCAGCCATATCCAAACAAGTCGTGACGCCATTCATTGCGAGCATCTTCGGACCAAACGCTGAGCCCCACATCGTGCCGAGGTGGACGTGACTGTCGATGATGCCGGGCTGCAGCACCAGACCGGTGAAGTCGATCACTTCTCGCGCGGAAGAGCCAAGATCCGGCCCTACAGCCGCAATCACACCGTTTTCAACGGCGACGTCGCAAACATCGTTGACGCCGTTGAGCGGATCAACGACCTGAGCGTTCTTCAGAAGCAGGTTAAACATAGAAAACACTCCTTCGGATAGTTTTGTCAGACGTAGCTTAACGCGGTCTGGTGCAAAGAGGTCAGGCTCAACATAGCCGCGTCATAATTACACGTGCATAGTGAAGGTTATGTTTGCTCATGGCTGGTTAGCTAACCGACGGTGAGCAAATTCATACTTGGAAAATAGGGAGCGAACGATGAAAGAAACACTGGGCATTTTTGCCTTTTCCTGCCTGCCGCTTTTGACAGCAAGCGCCTTTGCCGCGGCGCCGGCGTGGCTTGACACGGCTGTCAGCGCCGAGGCGGCTCATACTGTGGAGATGCGCCGCCATCTGCATGCCAATCCGGAGCTTGGCAATCAGGAAAAGCAGACCCAGGCCTACATCGTTCAGAAGCTCAAGGAATTCGGTGTGGACGAAGTCCTTGTTGGTTATAAGAATTCGCCCACGGCCGTCATCGGCGTGATCAATCCGAAGAAAGCTGATGCCATCGGCTTGCGGGCAGACATTGATGCCTTGCCGATCAAAGAAAACACAGGACTTGCCTTTGAAAGTAAAGCCAAAGGACAGATGTGGGGCAAAACGTCCGACGTGTCGCACATGTGCGGTCATGACATGCACATGGCGATGTTGCTGTCTGCTGCCCGCATCCTGGCCGCACACAAGGCTGATGTCCCGCGCAAGGTCGTGCTTGTCTTCCAGCCGGCCGAAGAGGGCGATTCGATAACCAATCCGTTCGTGACGGACAACCCAAAGCTCTCGGGCGCTTGTGCATTGGTTGAAGACGGAATGCTTGAACAATTTGGCATCAAGCAGATGTACGGCATCCATGTGATGGCCAGAGTACCGGCCGGCAAAATGTTGGTGGCGCAGGGCACGGCCCTCAATTCTGCCGATGCCTTCCAGATTGACATTGAAGGCCGTCAGGCGCACGGCGCGATGCCGTGGACCGGTGTTGACGCAACATTGACTGCGGCTCAGACAGTTGTGGCCCTGCAGCAGATCGTATCGCGTAACGTGAACCTTACGCAAGGCATGGGCGTGATTACTGTCGGCAAGCTACAGGCAGGGGAGACGGGAAACGTGATGGCGGGCTCTGCCTCGATGCTCGGCACGATTCGCGCCAACCACAACGACATCCGCAGCAAGCTTCTGGAGCGAATCCCTCAAGTTGCCGACGGTACGGCCCGAGCATCCGGTGCGATTGCAAAGACAAAACTCATTGAAATTTATCCCGTCACGGTAAACGATCCGGAACTGGCTGGCCGCATAACAAAAGAACTGACGGAATACGGCGTCGACGCTCAGATTTCGGATTGGAATCCAGGTGCGAGCGAGGACTTTTCGTTCTATGCACAGAAAGTGCCGTCGGTGTTCATGTTCTTGGGCGGCGACCCCAAAGATGCGAAGAACGCACCCAACAACCATTCGGATAAATTCAGTCCGGATGAATCGGCGATGCCAGCCGGTGTGAGAGCACACATCGCCGCGGCAATGACTCCGGTCAAATAATCTTGAAAACAACGGACCGGGATCGAAGGTATCGAAACCGGTCCAATAAACGTCAAAAATCTCAAAAATTCAACTCAACATAATAGTAGTTATGTTGAATAATGACTAAAAAAAGAGGCAGAACGCATTTTTGCGACTACGCCTCTTTTCTTGTTTATGTTCAGTTGAGAGTCTCCGCTTACCTTACAACGCCAACACTGCTCAAATCGAGCGCAGAAATGTCACCGGAAAGAATCTTCATTACGTCAAGCTTGAGAGCTTCTTTCTTTTGTGCATCGGTCAGACCAAGTGCGTCACGTTCATTGCGGGCGCTGCGCGTTTCATGACGAGCGTCCATTGCGATCGTGAGCAACGCGTACCGGATGGAATTGCGTTGTATCTCATCTCCAATGTGGCTCTTGCCGATGCAATCTGCCAACCCGAACGCAGCATCCTTGCAGCCGGCACGTACGGCCGTGGCAAACAAGTTGCAGGCTTTTTTCTCATCCTCAGGCGACGGATCGGACTTCATCACCAACTTGGCCTGGTTGTATTCCATCATGCCCGGTTCGGGTTGCGGCGCGAATTGTTCCCACAGCGCAGCTGCCAGAAACAGCACGAAAAGAACCTGGGCGGCTTTCTCTTGGTTGATGTTCTTCAGAGCGGACATTTGTTTGATTGGAAATGATGCAAAGATTGGCTGAGTCTAGCTCGAAATGCTCTTCAGAGCGACTCGGCCGGCTGTTTGTATGAAATAGTATTTGTTAAGACTGTATCTTTAAAAATACTAAATCAGAACTTTGGCATCATCGAGTGAAGTTTGGAAAGCCCCTCTTTCATCGTGATGTCCAGATCGGACGAAAAGCGCTTGTCGGTGACGGAGGCCTTGAACCAGCCGGCGGAAACCCCGGTCCAGATAATCTTGCCGTTACGCAGGTCAATGATGCTCAGAGGCATTTCAACACGGTTGCCCTCTGCGTCCACGTAGCCGCCGATCATGGCGGCGTCAACGCCGAGCACTGTCTGGAGTTTCTTGAGGTCCTCAGCCTTTACTTCTTGCTTATTAAAGACAGCATACGAGAGATCACGACTAGCGAGCACGCCGTCGCCTGTGGACAGACGGGTCAGTGCTTCATTCGTGGCCATGAAGCGAAGCTTGGGGTTCTTTTCCTGCAGAGCGGCTGCGAGTTCGAACTGAACTGTTGGCTGGTAAGCCGCCACTCTGGACGAATACAGAAGCGGAAGGACGACGACGGATGTCACCGATCCTTCTGCATAGCTGGAGCTAAGAGCACCTTTGGAAACCGGGCCAGTGGCTGCGCAGCCGGTCAAGGCCAGAGCTGCACCGAGAAGGAAAGTCCTGCGAAGCATGGTTCTCTCTTTGTTTGATGTTGATGTGACCTCGATTCTGCCATGACCGTCTTTAGTGTCGCTTATGCGTGCCGAACGGAGCGGGAAAACGGAACGTGTTTAAAGACAATCTAATGGTCGGATGCTCGAGACGAAAATTTTGAGGGCATTTAAACGCGCTTGTGTCTTGAGGTCAAAACACACGAAAAACCATACGAAATCATATGTTATTTAACCCTGTTTAATGCATGGATATTTAATAGTTCCTCGCTATGGAAACGAAGAGGTAGACCCACCGGACCCTCAGAAAATGGAAACAGGCCACTTTGTCAAATCGAAATAACGCCGCCTGACTAAGAATGACGTTGTTTGGACAAATGTTGCTCGTATTAAAAACTCAATAACATGTTAGATCAAGATGATAAATTGGTCTAACAAGTAAGATCCTGCAAGAAAACTAAATATAAACCATAAAATCAGCACGATTAATCAAGGCCTTGCTGCAATCTTCAGAAATCTTGAAAATATGAGATAATTATCATAATAAAAATAGTTACATCGTCTAACTAGTTGAATCAAACAGATATGAGACCGTCTTTTGCTGTTGAAGAATCTTTGGTAGCGCTTGGTCACAATATGAAAGTGGCTCGTTTGAAGCGTCGCCTCCCCCAAAACGTCCTAGCCGAACGCGCAGGTGTCTCTCTGTCGACTCTGTGCAAAATAGAAAACGGCAATGGTGGAGTCGCGATAGCGAGTTATGCAGCCGTTCTCCTCGCTCTCGACTTGGGCACCCCTTTCGCCGAAATCGGACGCAGCGACCCTTTGTCCCTCGCGCTCGAAACTGAGACCCTTCCGAAACGCATTCGCAAATCCGGAAAATAGTTATGCCCCAGGTTGTTCCCATTGCTTGGCTCAAAAAGGACCAGACCGTTTCCATCGGTCAGTTGGTTCTTAGTGACGACTCCGGCCAGGGAGCGTCGATGGCTTTCCGCTACGACAAAGAATGGCTCTCGTCCGGTTTTCCTCTCGGAAGCGATCTGCCGCTGAGTCCGACGATTCATTACCCTTCGACCGACTCCATGGAAACCGATCCGGTTCTGGCAGCTCGTAGCGATGTCTTCGGGTTCTTTGCTGACCACGCTCCCGGAAAGTGGGTTGAGAAACTGATTCGGCAGGCGCATTTAAATGACCTCAAAATTGATTTTCTTGAGGGCACACCCGCGTCAACCGAAATATGGACGCACTCAGGACACGTTTTTGGGCGGTTTTCCTCCTTGGCTCTTCCCCTAACCCACGGATTTCACACGAAATTTTTGCCGCCAGTTCTTGAACTTGACGGGGGCGGCAAAATCTCTAAATCGATCAAAAACCTGGGTTTAGCCATGCAGACACTGCATGCCGGAGCTTCGATTCGAGGTAAGGAGCTTGTGGAGATGCTGCTTTCGAGCGCCATGGAGCTTGGCGGCACCAATCCGAAATGCGTGGTGCGTCTGGGCAAGTCAGATGACGAGTGGGTCGTTCGTCACGCCTCTGCTCGTGAGCCAGTTAACTCCGCCTTGTGGATGGCTGTGACTCGGGAGCTTGCTCAGGCCTGCGGCGTCAAGGTGGTCGAGGGTAAGCTGATCGCGCCGAGACTCTATGCGGAACGCCGCTTTGACCGTGCCGACGACGGATCTCCCCTGCTTTGTTTGTCGGCCGCCTCGCTTGTCCGCCGTCAGATAACGCGCGAGAGGATTCTTCATCCGACACCCAAGACCTATCTCGACATAGCCGACATTCTCAATCGGTGCGGTGCCGATCCGACAGCCGATTTGAGAGCTTTGTTCGCCCGACTGCTTTTCAATACGCTCACCGGCAACAACCGAGATCGGCTCGATCAGTTTTGGTTTACACCGACTGACCTCGGCTGGAAGCTTCTTCCGATGTACGCGCCTTGTGCACAGCTGCCTATTCTGTCGGCCAGGTTCCTCTCGACGCCACTCAAACCCGGTGTCAATGTCGCCGATCCCGACACGGCCATTTTGTTGTCGCGGTATTTCGGGGTGACCACGAAAGAGGCCAAGGCAATGCGGCTAGAATTCATGCAGGTTCTTTCCGAGTGGCAGCGTATCGCCGAAAAGGCAGGCGCTGATCTCCTTGAAATTCGTCAGATGCAGGGAGCGTTCGGTTAGGTAAATATATAGTATTTATTAAGCCGCTACCTCAACAAATACTATTTTGCTCTTTCAGGCTAACGATTATGGACATCAAAAAAGACAATGCAATGTATATGCAGATTGCGCAGATTGCTGCTAACCGCAGCTATGCTCAACGTTTAAAAGTCGGCTGCGTCATTGTCAAAAACAACTCCATCATCAGCTTCGGATGGAACGGCATGCCTACGGGATATGACAACTGCTGCGAGATCGAGGTCGACGGAAAATTGGTGACGCGCCCTGAAGTGCAGCACGCGGAATTGAACGCAATCAGCAAATTGGCCTACAACGGATATTCCAGTCACGGGGCGAGTATTTACATCACACACTCGCCCTGCATGCACTGCTCTCTTCTCATCCAGAAGTGCGGCATCGAAGCGGTCTACTATCACGAGATCTACCGTGATGATTCCGGTCTGAAGTTCCTGCGTGCGGCCGGTATCCACGTCGAGCAGCTCTGAGCAGCTTTCCTTTATTTTTTATTTCATAATAGGAAAAGGACGCCGCCCGAAGATCGGATTCGGCGTCCTATCGATTAACGGACTTTCTGTCCGCTTAGCCTAAGCGGACCTTTTCCCATATCTCTGCGATACCGGGATTGCGGCGCTTCTGCTGCCGATCCTTGTAGTTCGTGTGCAAAAGCGTTTCTGCTCGATGGCTCAAGGGTTTTTCCAGGAACTCATCGTAGAGACGAATCACATCGGGATTGCGGTGGCTCTGGCGGATCGGGCGATCGGCATCAATGCGGTAGATTGACTGCGTGCGAGCATCCATCTTGTCAAGATAGCTGTTCTTGGCGCGGATGGTACCGCCACCGTCGACACAACCGCCCGGGCATGCCATCACTTCAATGAAGTGGTACTCGCACTTGCCTTCGCGAATCTCTTCAAGAATTTTTTCGACGTTGGCCAGACCGTGCACCACGGCAATCTTCACCTTGCCCTTTTCGCCAAGGTCAACCGTGCCTTCCTTCACCCACTGCTTGCCGCGGGCCGGTTCATAGACGACATGTCCGAGCTCCTTGCCTGTGACGACGTGGTAAACAGTACGAACGGCTGCTTCCATCACACCGCCTGTTACGCCGAAGATGGCGCCGGCGCCCGTGTTCTGCGACATGAAGGGGCTGTCGAATTCGCTTTCGGCAATTTGCAGCAGGTCAATCCCGTGACGGCGAAGCACGCGAGCAAACTCACGGACGGTAAGCACGAGATCGGTGTCAGGCATGCCATCGTTCTTGAGCTGACTGCGGGCGGCTTCGTCCTTCTTGGCCGTGCAGGGCATGATCGAGATAAAACGCAGCTTGTCCGGATTGATGCCGTGTTCGCGGGCAAACCATGTCTTGGCGAGCGACCCGAAGATCGCTTGCGGCGAGCGTGTGGTCGAGAGGTTCGGAATGATTTCCGGGTGCACTTTTTCGACAAAGTTCACCCAACCTGGGCAACAGCTTGTCATCATCGGCAGCGTGCCGCCGTCGTTCAGACGTTCGAGCAGTTCCGTGCCCTCTTCCATGATGGTGACGTCGGCTGCCCAGTTGATGTCGCAGACGTAGTCGGCGCCGAGCTGCTTTAAAGCCGTCACAATGCGCTTTTCAAGGTTGGTGCCCGGAGCCGCCTGGAAGGCGTCGCCCAAGGTCACACGCACGGCCGGGGCAAATGCCACGACGGTCTTGATTTCGGGGTCGGAGAACCAATCCAGTGCGACTTCGGTCTGATCTTTTTCACTCAGAGCGCCCGTCGGGCAAACAAGCGAACACTGACCGCACTGCACGCATTTGGCGCTGTCGGCCCAGAGTTTGGCACCTGCAATGCCTACGCCGCATTCGTTGCCGATGTTGTCCATCGTGAGAGCCGAAACACCCTGCACCTGGCGGCAAACTTCCACACAGCGGTAGCAGCGGATGCACTTGTTGGCATCGCGCACCAGGCCATTGGCCGACCAGTCCAGAGGGCGCTTTTCGGTAAAGCGGCCGTTGCAGCTGTTGTGCTGCAGGCCCACGTAGAGCGCTACGTCCTGTAGCTCGCAGTTGCCATGACGCGAGCAGCTAGCACAGTCCTGATCGTGATCGGAGAAGATCCAGGCAACCTGCCAGCGCTGCATTTCGCGGATGCGCTTGGTCCGGGTCTGCACGCGCATGCCGTTGGTAAGCGGCGTCGTGCAGGCCGTCACGATCTGACCGCGGCCTCGGTCGTCGGTTACTTCCACAAGGCACACGCGGCACGTGCCGGGCGTGTGGTTCAAGGGCAGATAGGCGCACAGCGTCGGGATGAAAATGCCCAGGCGCTTGGCGGCATGCAAAATGGTTTCGCCCTCTTGGAATTCGAATTCTTTGTCGTTGATCCAGGCTTTCATTTTCTGTCTCCCTCGCCTTTTAGAACACCGAGCTCACGGTGCGCTTGTTGTTGTAGTTGCCGGGAATCGGACGGGGCGTCACGACCGCGTAGATGCGGTAGCAGCGCATGCAGCGCTGTGCTTCGAGTCGTGCCTGTTCGTCCGTAAACGTCAGATCAACTTCACAGAAGTTCTTTTCGCGATCCTGCACGGAGATGTGCGGCACCTTCTGGCGGGCAGCGGTGCGAACCGGCGTGACGGGTTCAACGTCTTCCAGGAGCTTGCAGTCGCGGATGATTTCGCCCATACGCGAGCGCGGGGTAAAGCCCACGGAGCCGCGCGAGAGGTATTCATCGATCGAGTAGGCGGCCTTTTCGCCTTGAGCAAGACCACCGATGAGCGTGGTGGGGCCGGTTGCGCAGTCACCGCCCGCAAACACGCCGGGACGGGTCGTGGCCAGAGCCGGCGTCACAGAAATGGTGCCCCAGCGGTTCAGAAGTACGCCGTCGGCTTCGCTGAAGACGTCGCGCTCGACCTTCTGACCGATGGCGGCGATGACCGTTGCGCACGAGAGGTCGAATTCGCTGCCTTCGACGGCACGCACTCCGCGGCGGCCGCGGGCGTCTTTTTCAGTGAGTTCCATGCGGGTGAGTCGCACGCCGGTTACGCGGCCGTCTTCACCGTTAATCGCCGTCGGATTAGTGAGGAAATGGAATTCAACGCCTTCGTCGATGGCTGCGTCGATTTCTTCCTGGTCGGCCGAAGCTTCGTTGCGGGTGCGGCGGTATACGACATGCACCTTGCCCGTGGCAATGCGGCGGGCCGAACGGCAGCAGTCCATGGCGACGTTGCCGCAGCCGACGACCACCACGTCGCCTTCGAGCGTGGGAGTCTTGCCTTCGGACAGTTGTGTTTCAACGTTCAAAAGGAAGTCAATGCCGTTTTGGTAGCCGCAAAGAGAGCGATTTTCTCCGGGCAGCCCCAGATAGGCGCCTTCGGCGCAGCCGATGCCAAGGAACACGGCGGCGTACCCCTCTTCAAAGAGGCTTGAGACGGAGAAGTCCTTTCCCAAGCGCTTGCCGTAATGCCAGACGCCGCCGAGTTCGGTGATGGCATCCGTTTCCTGTTGCAGCAGGCCCTTGGGCAGACGATACGGCGGAATGCCGCGCAAAGCCATGCCGCCCGCCTTGGTGTCTTTGTCATAGATGTCGACCGGATATCCCATCAAGAGCAGGTGGTAAGCGCAGTTCAAGCCGGCCGGCCCCGCACCCACGACGGCTACGCGAGCCTTGCTGCGATCGACAGTAGGTTTCATGCCGTTAAAGAGTTCGTGAATCGGCACGCCCGTGTTGTCGCTTACCCAACGCTTGATGTCGCGGATGGCGATCGGCTTGTCGACTTCGTTGCGGCGGCAGGCAGCTTCGCAGGGACGCACACAGACGCGTCCGCATGTGGCTACCAGCGGATAGTGATTGAGCAAGACTCCCGCGGCAAGTTCCGGATGGCCGTCGCGTACGTAGTCGATATAGCGAGGAACATTGACGTGAGCCGGGCACGCTTCAATGCACTTGGCGGTAATGGTGACGAACATGTCGCCGCGCATGGGTTCGGCCGTTTCAAAGAGACGTTCGCGGAAATGCTTCATGGCGCCCACGAAAGCGGCCGGAGCCGTGCGGCCGATGCCGCAGAGGCTCGTGAGCATCATTTGCTCGGCCGATTCATAGATGTGATCCCAGTCGACAGCAGCTCCTCTGCCCTCGACCAGATCGCGCAGAGCAAGTTCAATGAGGCGTGAGCCTGTGCGGCATGGCGTGCATCGGCCGCAGGAAGCCTCGGAAACTTTTTCGTAGTAGCCAAGCAGGACTCCCGCCAGACTGACGGAATCGTCGAACACCAGAAAGCCGGCGTTTCCGATGACGACGTCGATCGGATTGCCGGGATTGAAGTTTTTCAGGGCCTTGAGGTCAAGGCCTTCCGGGGCCTTGTCGTCGCCCAGCGTGTTGTCGTACTTGATCCCGTTCCATACGCCATAGCGGATCATTTGTTTCTCTCCTGTAGCAGAACGTTCGTCTTGCGGTGGGGATGCGTCGGCGTCAACTTGTCTGAAATCTTCTTTTTGGTATCTGCAGTTGCGCGCCTTCAACGAAATGGCTCGAAAAGATTGGCAAATTGTACTGAAATCGGGCTCGGGGAAAAGATTGCTTTTCCGTGTCGCTTGCTATCGTGTCGGCCATTATTCGTTCGTCTGAGATTATAGGTGTATTACTATTTTCAATCAAATAACTATTATTTTTAAATTTTGATAGATGGGCTGTTATGTTGGGACGATCGCCTGATGCGGCAGATGGCTCTGATGTGTCACAATCTCCGTATGACCTCACGCAATGCTCTAAATACACCCGCAACGCTGCGTCTGGCTATGGCTCCTCGCGCCGAATCGTTGCCCGGCGATCGTCTGATGAGGAACATCAGCGCAGAGGCCGCCTTGCGCGCCACGACATTTCTGAGCCACAAACGGCGTCTGGAATTTCTTTGGGCTCGCGTGCTTTTGGCCAAGCTCCTGGAAACCGAGCCCTGTGCGGCTGTTGTCGAAACTCCACCCCGCTCGCCGCGCATTGAGGGGGCAAGTTTCGGACAGACCTCCATTTCGCATACCAAGACCTGGATCGGTGCGGCGGTAAGTTCTGTTCCCGTCGGTATTGACCTTGAAGTGATGCAGCGCTCTCGAGTGAGCGAAGCGATTTTTACCCGCCTTTTTGACAAGCGTCATTGGGATGTTGCCAAAGACTACGTTACCGACTTCTATTGCTTCTTTGGTATGTACGAGTCGGCCGTGAAAATGAACGTGCCGTTTTGCTCGGCGTGCGACTGCCCCTATGTCGGACATTCCGAGTTGAGTGCAGCGGCGGTGTGTTTCTTTACCGACGGCGAGACGCTTTTGACTGTCGTCACCGAAGAGCCCGTGCGGATTGAAATCTGTCAGTATGAAGTAAGCGCAGACGCGCAGGAGCTCATTGCGTCCGAAGCGCAGTTGTTTGAACCGATAAAAGGTCCAGCCTGTATGCGGCTCTGAAATTTCCTTCAAAAAAAAGCCTGTCGGCGAATGTGACAGGCTTCTGTGATCTCGGCAACCGACGGATCGGTTATTTACGCTTCTTGCGGTCGACCTTGACTTCTTCGATCTTGCCGGACTTAAAGGCGAGTTCGCGCCAGTTCTTGCGGGCAAAGATGAGAATGCCGTAGACGACCAAAGCGATACCCAGGCCCAGTAATGTGGCCGTTAGGAATGACTTCTGGTAGAAGATGACCGAGGTTACCATGCCGACGATCACGGCGACGACTTCGGGCCAACCCATGCCGGGTTTGCGCTTTTCCAGACCAAAGTCGGCGTTGGAGAATTCTTCGAGCGAAATCACACGTGTGCCCGGTGCCGGATCTTCCGAGACTTCACCGTGCTTTTCGGGCATCTTCATGCCGCGCTGGGCATAAACGCGCTGAATGGCGGCAAACTGGCTTTCGGTCAGAGGTTCCTGAACGCGCTTGCGCAGTTCTTCGTTCGTCAGTTGATTGAATTCGCCGGCTGCGGCGCGAATGGCGCGTTTTGTGGATTGGGCCATGACGTTGTTCCAGTACGAGATCTTGAATGGATGTTTCGCGGTAGACGCGGGATTTTAACAGCAATCGCTTTGGAGTAGTACCACGGCCTGGGTGCTCACCCCCTCTTCTCTGCCTTCAAATCCGAGTTTTTCATTGGTCTTGGGTTTAATCGAAACGCTGCCTTCGTCAAGTTCCAGAATCTCTTCGATGCGCGTTTGCATGGCGGCCACGTGCGGATTGAGCTTGGGTTTTTGCGCGACCACAACGGCGTCGATATTCACCACGCTCCATCCGGCTTCGCGAACCGCCTCATAGGCGGTCTTCAAAAGAACGGCGCTGTCGGCGCCCTTGTACTTCGGATCGGTGTCGGGGAAAAACGTGCCGATATTGCCCAGGCGCGCAGCACCCAGAACGGCATCGGTGATGGCGTGCAGCAGCGCGTCGGCGTCGCTGTGGCCGTCAAGGCCCATCGTATGTTCGATTTCGATGCCGCCGAGAATAAATTTGCGGCCTTCCACCAGGCGATGTGAGTCGTAGCCGATGCCGATGCGCATTTTCATGGGAGTCTCCGTTAGCGATCGAGCGTCTTCAATGTCCTGAGGACGCGTGAGTTTGATGTTTCGTGACGAGGATTCGACGACGCCCACGGCGTAGCCGGCGTCGCGCATGGCGCTCGATTCGTCAGTGGCTTCTAGGTTTCCGGCAAGCGCCGATTTCAGCTGCCTATATGGGAAACATTGCGGCGTGGCGATGCGCATCAGCCCGTTGCGTTCGACGTCTTCAACGAGAAGGCCCTTCTCGTCCACGCGCTTGACCGTATCCCAGACCGGTACGGCAAGAACCATGCCGGCGCACATCCCCTCTTCGATCCTCTTTTGCGTGCGGACGATCAAGTTGGAGACGTCCTGCGGCTGCACGAAGGGTCGCGCTGCATCATGCACAAGAACCAGGTCGTTGTCGGCGATGGTGTCCGAAAGCGCCTCGAGTGTTTGATAGACCGTCTCGGCTCGCGTCTTGCCGCCGGTGCGCAGCACGGCCGCAGGAATCGCAAGCGTCTCGACGTATTCGTCTTCGGGACTGACAGCAACATAGATGCCGTCAATTTCCGGCACATCCAACAGAGCGAGCACGGTCGTCTGCAGCACCGTCTGTCCGCTTCGCCCAAGCGGCAGGTATTGCTTGGGGCGGTCGGACTGCATGCGAGAGCCGCAGCCAGCGGCGGGTACCACAACGAAAACGCGGCGATTGGCGTAGGTCATAGCTATGTATAAAAAGACAAACGTGTTCGGATTCTACCGCGCAAGAAAAATCCCGCCGACTCCGTGAGCCGACGGGACTGGCCTTTCAATCGGCTAGCTTATGTAAGCGTTCCGATTAGAAGATGTGACGCAGACCGACGATGACCTGGGTGGCCTTGACTTCATCCAGTTTTTGCGTGTCATCTTCGATCTTCAGCTGCTTATAACCGATGCCGGAATAGATGATCGTACGCTTGGAGAGATCGTACTCGTGAGCCAGGAACACGTTCCAGTTTTTGGCTTCCGCATTTAGCGGATCATCATTGGCTTCGAGGTAGCCGTAGTAAGCACCGGCATACAAGCGACCGCAGGGCAACGGGAACTGAGCGCCGATGTGGAAGTTGTAGCCGTCGGCATCGTAGTAGGCAGTGTCATTGCCGTCTGAAGTGTCCGTATCGTTGTACCAGAAAATAGCGCTGTAGCCGAGGCCGTCACCGAAACCGGTACGGGAGCCTTTGACGTACTGACCGAACGCCGTGACGCGAGCGACTCCAAAATCATAATGACCGCCAATGCTCAAAACGCGGCTGTCGCCAACGTTCGGATTAGTATTTTCGTTGTCGCCGACGGGAACACCAACCTCAGCGTTGCTGTAATGGCGGAACATCACGGAGTCATAAACGGCTACAACACCCAGCGGACCGTTGTTATATGTCAAGCCTGCGGCAAAGTAGCGGTTGCTGCGGCGTTCGTTGGCGCGGGAGTCATCGTCATCGCCCTCAACCGTGTCGTTGGCAAACGAATACTGCAGATAGCCGGTAAAGCCGGCGGCAGTCGGGGTCTGGTAGGTTACCATGTTGTCCCGGCGCATGCCGTTGCCCTGGTAGTTGCCGATATTGAAGATGCCGTCCCAGCCGCCGGGCAGAACGTCGGCGTTGACGCCCCAGATATCCAGCGTACCGGCGCCGGAAATGAGCGTACCGGCACGGCCGAAGCTCAAAGTGCCATAGGGAGAATGGAACTTGAGCTGAGCTTCACGACCGAACATGCGGCCGCCCTGTCCCAACGCACCGCTATCGGACGAAAAGCCGTTTTCCAGCACGAAGGACACAGAGTAGCCGTTGCCCAGGTCTTCGGTACCCTTAAAGCCGAAGCGGGAACCAGAGTTGTAGCCGTTGATTTCTTCAAATCTGTTTTCGGTGGGTTCGTCAGGCGTATTGACGTGGGTGTAGCCCAAACCGGTGTCAACGATACCGTAGAGAGTAAAGTCAGCTGCGCTTGCGGTTGCAGCCGTCATGGCGGCTGCTACAGCGATGGCGATCTTTTTCATTGTCAGAGTCTCCCGGGGAGATATGTTTTTATTAGAGGGGATTGGTTTCTGCTAAGGGCAGTGCGCCTGATCTTATCGGTTGAAATTTGACCGAGGCAAGCACTGTCAATGCCTATTTCATGCCGATTTGACAAGTGTTGTAGAGAGCCTACAAAACTAAGCAATTTCTCCCAGCGCAATTTCGTTGCGGTGCGCTGAAGGTGAAGAGCCAGAAAAAACCTTCTGCTCAAGCCTGCATCGAGCAGAAGGTCTAAGGAAGATCGAGAGACCTGAAATGGTCAGAGGAAGCGATCAGTGTTTTCCGCAGCCGCAGTGACCGTGACCATGTCCATGCCCGTGGCATCCGCAATGGCCTTCTCCGAGGCAGTCGCATTCTTCTTTGCCGCATTCGCAGTGACCGCCGCAGCTGCATTCGCCCTCTTGTTTGTGACCGTGACAGCCGCAGCCCTCTTCTGCATGGCCGTGGTGTCCGTGGCAACCGCATCCACCCTCTTCGTGGCCATGACCATGGCAGTGATGGTGGCCGCGGCCGGCTGTGGCGGCTTCAACGTTGTTTTCAAGCGTGCCGGCGATGAGCGAGGCGACGGCAGCATCACAATCGCCTTCGTTGCCGGCATAAAGCCGGATGTTGGCCTGTGCCAGAGACTGCACGGCTCCCGGTCCGAGGCCGCCGCAGATCACGCAGTCAACGGCGTTCTTTACGAGAAGGTTCACCACGGCGGCGTGACCGTGGCCGCCTGCGGCAATCGTTTCGGTCGAAATGACGGCTCCGTCTTGCACAACATAGATCTTGAAGTTGGGCGCCATGCCGAAGTGCTGGAAGATAGCGTCGTTTTTGACGGGCATCGCGATTTTCATATGTGAGACTCCTTGAATTTCCTGTGCTGCGGCTCGGGCGACGGTATTGCGCCGGCAACGGCCGGGACACGCGCAGCAGCTTGATTCCTGACAAATCCGATAGTTGCCGCCTTTGATCACAAGCGGCTTGCCGTTGACGATGGCGTCGGCAATCTTGAAGCGTGCCTTTTCGTAGATTTCGGTCGCCGTCGTGCGGGAGATCTGCATCTGCTGCGCGCACTGATCGTGGGTGCGCTTTTCAAGGTCGACGATTCGAATCGCTTCGTACTCTTCAACGAGCAGAACGACAGGTTCAGTCCCCTCCGTCCCCTGCGGGGCAAAGAGACGAACGAGCGGTTCACAGCAAACGCGACGACAACGACTGGGTCTGGGCATACTTCAACATTGAAACATCGTTTCCGACAAATGTCGGAATCAAGTATAGCGCGAATTTTTCCAAAGTCTCTTTCTTCTCTTCTATTTTGCGGCAAAGCCTTTCGAGCGCAGGAATTCCAGGACGAAAGGACGGCGTTCGCGCTCGAGTACGCCGCCGATGCCCTTGGTCCAGGAATCCTTGCGCGGAGAGCGGCTTCGTGTGGCGAAATAGTTTTCCGTCACGACATCGTATGCCTTGAGCTCTTGCACGTTCGGCTCAACGTAGCGGTTTTCCATCACGGTGATTGCTTGAGGCAGACGCGGCTTGACTTCGTTTTTGAAGGCTGGGTGGCCGAAGGCTAGTCCTAGCACCGGGTAGACGTTTTGAGGCAACCCTAAAACTTGATCAGCCTTGGAGATGTCGTTACGTAATCCCCCGATGAAGCATCCTCCCAATCCCAGGGATTCGAGCGCCACCATGGCGTTTTGCACGCAGATGCCAACGTCAAGCGTTGAGGTGAGGAACTGCTCGGTCCAGCCGAGATCTGCGTTGGGGCAAAGCCCGGCGTCACGATGGTAGTCGGCGCAGAAAACCCAGAATTCCGGCGCGGAAAGAACCTGTGGCTGATTGCCGCTTGCTTCATACATCACGCGGCGCAGCTCGGGGTCGGTGACGCGAATGACGGTGACAAGCTGCAGGAAGCACGAGCTTGACGCGGCAAAGACGGCATCAAGAATCTTCTGACGCATGGCCTCCGACACCGGCTCGTCCGTGTAGTCGCGCACGGAGGG
>UMHI01003908.1_pt1 | contig 34587 bp, 38 predicted proteins | sample 1965481 | NCBI WGS metagenome assembly UMHI01 (sample SAMEA4836093, study PRJEB28245) | human gut metagenome | biome: gut microbiome; material: fecal sample | place: Denmark | collected 2008 | reverse complement strand
AGCAGTATCCCCCCGGCACCCGCATCCGGCTCAATTCGATGGAGGACCCTTATCATCCCATTCTTCCCGGCACCGAGGGCGAAGTGGACTTCGTGGACGATAAGGGGCAAATTTTTATGAAGTGGAACAATGGCCGCACGCTGCCGCTCATCCCCGGCGAGGACAGCTTCACCGTACTGCCGCCCAAGCTGACCACCCTCAAGCTGTATATGCCCCTGACCGCCGATCTCTACGAGCGAAACGAGTACGGCGAATTTGATGACAGCAGCACACTTCTGGAGGGCGGTGAGCTGCGCGGCTATCAGAATCAGATCACGGCGGCGCTGGTGAAAAACCGGATGCCGGAGGAAACCGAGCGCGGCATCATGCACTGGTACCATAAGCCTGACAGCATCAACACAAAGGTCCACTCCGTTGTGTTCACGGTAGACAGCCGAGGCGGAGAGCTTTGGGGCGTTGCGGAATGCCGTGTCGCCGGGGAATTGTCGGACACCGAAATGGATACTTTGAAGGAATTTATCACCGGACAGGCTTCGGACGGCTGGTGCGAAGGGTTTGAACAGAGGGAGATCTCCGTGGATGACGGCGGTGAATTGTATGTCCACTTTTGGAACTCGGACCAGTGGAGCATCCAGACGGAGCAGGAACGCTTTGAACCAAGGCTTTCCGAAGGTTACACGACGGAACAGCGGATGGGGGGACTGTAAAATGTTCGATGCAAAAGAGATGCAAACAAAATTTATTTCCAATATGGCAGAACGGCTCAATACCATGAATTTTCGCGCAAGATTTCGAGAGGACGGAGATCTTACGGTGAGTAGTTCGATCAACTTCCTGGGTGTTGTCGGAAAGACTGGCGAACTATACTGCAATTCCAAAGACCTCTGCAATCCATACAGGCGATTTCAATTGGAGAGAATCCTCCAAACGATGGATGCCGTTCGCACGGAAATGGTACAAGCCAATACATCAACACCGGAAGAAGCACTGGAATTAGAAACACTGCTGGGGGCATATCCGAGCCGACAGCAGGCACAGGAGGAGAAGCCTGAACCGAAACAAAACGAAGATGCAACGCTCAAAATGGTACATGAGCAATCTTCTGAAAAGAATCCTTCCCAGTCCAATTTGTCGGAGGGACTGCCGGAACTGTGCTTCTCCACCCTCCCCGGCACCGGCGAGCTCATCTGCATCAAGCGCGGCGAGAGCGGCTACTATCCCAGCGACTGGTCCACGGACGATCCGGCGCATAATCGTGAGATAGCGGACTATAACAATGAGCGGCTTGGCGTGACGCGGGAGCAGCGGCTGGCAATGGAGTGCGGCAGTATGCACGGCTGGGGCGTTCCCGGTGCGGACCCGAAAGTCTATGAGCAGAATGGGATGAAGATGGGAGGGATGACCCTTGGGTAAGAAGATATTCGAGGTATATCTTGCGAAAGAAGACGTACCCAACAACGAGGCGTATGCCAAGCTGGACTTGCCTGTCTCACCGTGGGAACTGTGGGACGCGATGGACAAGGTGCGCCTTCAGACAGATGACATCCTGTACATGGAGATCGAAGGCTACGATGCCTTTGAGTATCTCTCGCCCCATTTGGACGGGTTGGACATCAGCCTCAACGAATTGAACGACCTTGCCGCACAGCTTGCGGCATTGGACGAGGTGCAGGAAGCTGCCTTTGAGGGGTTGTTTTCCATGGAGGTGCAGAGAAAAGTAAATGCCAACGGCGGCGTCATTACGCTGCAGGATCTGCGGGATCTGGCGGTCAGTGCAAAAACAGACTGCTATCATGTGGTGGATGCCGCCGACGACGCCCAGCTTGGCCGCTTCTACGCGGAAAACGACTTTATCCCCGAACTGTGCGGCGTATCCAACGAGGTATTCGAGATGCTGGACTTCGCCGGCATCGGAAGAATGATGCGATGCAGTGAAAACGGCGTTTTTGTGGGTGGCCTGTATGTACTGCGGGATGGCGAGTTGACCCCCGCGCCGCCCGTTCAAAAGACGCTGCTGGAAAAGCCGGAATACCTCTTTCGGCTGACCCTCGGCCTGTGCCCTGACTTCGGCGGCGACCGCACGGCGGTGCTGGATCTGCCCGCGTCAGAAGAAACGCTGGCCGCGGCGCAGGAGCAGCTTGGCACCCTGAATTGGGAAAACACCGTTGTCCTCAACTATGACGGCATCATCCCCAATGTGGCAACATTTGCCGACCTACCCATGGAAATGGAATCCTTCAACGAGTTTACCAAAGCGGTGAAGGACATCCCTGCCTGACAGGTGCAACTCCCAAAGCTGAAGGCTCTGTTGGAGCAGTTCGAGGTACGGAACATCGAAACCGCCCTGTTCTTGACGGAGCATCTGGCGGACTACGTCCTCACGCCGGACTTGAGTTCCCCGCAGGAAACAGCCATTGACCACCTACGCTTCATGACGGATGACCATTCGGCGGAGCTGCTGCTCTCCCATGTGAACCTCTACGCCTACGGCTGCGACCTCATCAATGTGGACAACGCCGTCCTCTCGCCCTACGGCCTGCTGCACCGTGTGGACTATCAGCCCATGCTGTCACCAATGCAGGAAACACAGAAAATGGAGATGAAGATGAAATAACACCGTTTTGATCCGTGAAACAGGCAAGGCGCTCTTAGCACTCCCCTTCCCGGCATCGCATCGCGGCATAGGTGATGAGATCCTCCGGCGTGAGGACGTTTCCATCACAGGGGATCTCATCCCAGATTTTCCGCGTGGCAGGGTCAGGGGTACACATTGCCATCGCCATAACCAGACGGATCTCTCTGCGCACCTCTTCCACGGTGGTATGGTGTCTGCGGGCTACTTCCAGCAGAGCTGCTTCGGCACGAACATTCATTTGTTTCATATTGTTCACTCCTTGTTTTTTAGAACGATTATCGTTCTTGTGGAACTATAATACCACAGGAGTTTACGGGAAATATGTCGAACGCAGTCGAAAAAAACAGAGGTCTGCAAAAAGCAAACCTCTGTTGTACTGTTACTGGAATTCGGTGATCAATGCGTCCAGCACATTCATCACCTTACGCTGCCCGTCCGGGGAAAGTGTCTTCAAACGCTCGGAGAGTTCCGTGGCTTGGAGCATCGTCGCCGCGTTCAAGCTGTCCTGAAGAAGCTCGTCTGTCCCAACATTGAGCACATTGGCAATGGCAACCAGCTTTTCCAGCTTTGGCGGCTTCACGCCCCGCTCTACAACGCTCACATGATCCACGCTGTAATCCACAGCGGCAGCAAGATCTTCCTGCGTCATGCCGACTCGCTCACGAGCGGCCTTGATCCGTTTACCCAATGCGACCTGATCCATACGCAATCTCCTTTTGAACGGTATCCGTTCTTAAATTATATGGGAGATGGCGTTTGTTTCACAGGAGCACACGGGGCGATTACCGTTCTGCAAGAACGGAACATTCAGAAAAACAATCACACTTAGGGGCCGTATTCCCGGACGGGGAAAGCGGCCCCTTCTTTTTGCGCATTGTCCCTTCCTCCGGGAGTACAACCCCGGAAAGGAGCAAAAATGCGAGAAGAAAAATTATTGAGTTATCTGAAAGGAGCATGTACTGGGCGAAGGTACAGTGCGAGCAGCGCTGCGCTGGAAGCGGCTATAGGGATTAGCGGAACAGATCTTCGAAAACTGGTAAATCGTATGAGGCGCAAGGGTGTTCCTATTGGGAGCGATCGATGCGGATACTTCTACGCGGCGACTGCCGGTGAAGTCTACTCCACGATTCAGCAGCTTCAAAACATGGAAAATGGACTTGCGGCAGCAAGACGCGGATTAGAGCGGTCACTGGATGCTTTTCCTTTGAAAGAAGGTGCATCTTGAACAGCTTTATCCCCTGGGTAGGCGGTAAGGGCAAGCTACTGTGGATCATCAACAAGCTGATGCCGGATCACTATAAGCGTTTCATCGATGTATTCGGCGGCAGCGGCACAGTGACAATGAGCCGTCCTATCCAGCGGGGCTGTATGGAGGTCTACAATGACTACAACGGAAATCTAACGAACCTCTTCTGCTGCGTGAAGAACCGTACCATGGCACTCTTAGCGGAATTGGGGTTCCTGCCGCTGAACACACGGGATGACTTCAACGTCCTCTATAAATTTTTCTCAAAGGATGAGATCACGGATGATTATCTGCAGGAGGAAATGGATCTGACTGAGGTATTCTTAGATCCTCCCGACGCGGAAGCCATCCGTGCCCTCATGTTGGAACGCGCGCCACGCGGAGATATTCGCCGTGCCGCGGATTACTTCAAGCTGGTGCGATACAGTTTCAGCGGCGGCGCCAAGTCCTTCGGCGGTAAGCCCTGCGATATCCGCCGCTTCTTCCATCTGATTTGGGAGTGCTCCCGCAGGCTGGCCAATGTTGTCATTGAGAATAAGGACTTTGAGGAGCTGATTCGCCAATATGACAGGAAGGATGCCGTACTTTACTGCGATCCGCCCTACTATATGGCAGAGGGCTGCTATCCGGTAGAGTTTCCGCTGAAGGATCACCAGCGGCTTCACGATGTGCTCATCGGGAGTGAGGGGTATTTCATTGTTTCGTATAACTATCAGGAATACATTTGCGATCTCTATCAAGATGGCTGCTTTATTTTCCGGACCTCGCGCCCAAACAGTATGTCGCAAAGGGCGGGAAGTGAATATGAGGAAATCATCATCACAAACTATGATCCCCGCAAGGCTTGCTGGCAGCTCTCTTTGGAAAACCTGCTGGGCGGTGACGGCGATACCCGCTATGAGATGATCCACGAGCCAACGTGCCCATTGAAATGTTAAACAAATCAAAAAAGGAGACAATACGTATGAAATTCCATTTGAACCATGATCCCGCGAACAAGACCCTTACCATCCCCCGCGCCGCTTTGCAGCTCTCCGGCCTTGCCGAGACCAGCGATCTGGCGATCCATACCGAAAACGGCTGTGTCCTGCTGCTGCCGGATAAAATGTCTGTCGCGCAAACGCTGAAAACCTTCCAACTGCTGACGGCGATCAACGCGGAGCTTCTGTTCCGACTGGCCAAAAGCAGCGCTCTGGCTCACGGCACCGAAAATGACGCGTGCGATGGATGCCATTGGGAAAAGGAGTGTTTTCAGGACGTCCTGCCGCTGTGTATGCTGGCGGAGGCCGGCATTGACCCGGTGGAAGGAGATTTCGAATGCGCGGTGAAGGACGGTACGCTGGTGCTGCGGTCCGGCACTGATACAAATGTATATGAAATGATGAAGAGTCTGGATGATGACTTCCGCGAGCTGCTGAAAGACGCGGGCGTTTCGTTGTCCGGGCTCTTCCTGCTTTTGAAGGAGGAACTGGATCATGATGAATGACACCTATCTCTACCCCTACTCCTCCGCCGAGGCGAGAGATCGGAACGAGCTTTCCCTCTGGCGGGAGAGCCACAAGGCGAACATCGCCTGCCGCAACGCCATCGAGGACGCCATCCGTCAGAGCTTCGACGGAATGCATCTGGACAAGAACTGTATCACGCCGGTGCTGGAGGAATACGGCTACAAGCGCACCGCGTGGGTGCTTGCCAACACCCTGCACGAACTCAAGTGGGACGGGCGCTTCGGCCATGCCAACAAGCAGTGGGCGGAGCACGCCTGCATTCCCAAAGACATCAACCACAACAGCGACTTTGTTGTCCGAAGCCATCCGGCCGTGCTGGATGGCTTCGTCACTTTCTACCGCAAAGCGGTGCAGGCACTGAATCTGTTTGGCGCGGAGCATTGCGTTGGTGACCGTGCGAAGCAGGACTTCACCGGCAAGGTGCTGGTGCTGTCGCCGGAGGCGCTGCGGGAGCAGTATTGGGGGCAGGAAAACCAGCTCTGGTATACTCGGAGCGGTTTTGGCTACGAGCCGCATTCCAGTGGTCGAGCAGTCTTTGCCACCTGCCTCTCGGATGGCGAAACAGCCAGATGGAACCGGGAGGATTTCATCGGTGTACTGGACGAAAAATACCTACCGGACTGGGCGCGGGAAAAGCTGGAGGAACTGATGACACAGGAACAGACGGACGCCCCCACAATGGGCGGTATAAAAATGAAGTGAGGAGGATACTTGCATGAGCATGACCTATTACACCGTGGACGATCTTCGGCTCGGAAGATCCGGCTGGGGTGTGAAGCGTTTTTCTACATTGAATGATGCGATTTCCCATTATCAGACACTCCCTATGGATGGGGCCCGCGTCCTCGGCATGGCGGATGATGCCCACGCCTATGAGCTCATCCGCTGTGTGCGTCTTTTCCCCGGCGATGCCCAGGGTGAGGATGTTCTGGCGGCAGATCACTGGCGCGGCGGCTTGGTGAAAAAGAACGCTGCCCTGAAAGACGCGCTGGAGGTTTGCATGGAAAGCCTGCGGCCCCGTTTTCTTCTGGAGCCGGAGCGCCTGATCCCCGTTCCCCAGCGCAAGAAGCTGCGGAAAGAACTGCGGGAGGCCCTTCTCTGGCAGGGCTATGAGGAAAACTATGAGTCTGCCATCCGCTCCGTCTTTGTGGGCGGCGTTGGCTGGCTCTCGCCCCAGGATGTGAAAAAGCAGCGGCAGCTTCCCCTGGTGCTGCGCTATCGAGTGGACGGCATGACGAAGGATGGGGCCTACCTCTCCTTAGAAGTAGAGCCTTGGGAATATGACCTCCTGCTGGAGCAGACGAAAAATCACTATAAAATGAAGAAAAGAGGATGACAACATGAAACGAATGCTTTCCCTTTGTGCCGCGGCGCTGTGCCTGACCTTGACGCTGACGCCCACCGCGCTGGCGGCGGACTTTGAGCCTGCGGTACCGAACGCCAAGGTCTGCTACCCCACCGCCATCGTTCGCAGTGACGATGGTACGGAACTGAAAAAAATCTATGATCTGAGCCCCGAAGATGATCCTGCCGGTATTCCCCGCTCGGACTTCCGGCAGGACGGCTTCCACTACACCATGACGGACCTTCTGAAACAGGAGCTTCCGGAAAATGAGAGACGCCAGCACACGGAGCACATTTCCGTTGAAAGCGCCAAAAAAGACATGGAATCTGTGCTGGCGCTGCTGCCGCAGGAGCGGGAATTCATCACGGATGACGGTCTCATGGGAACCCTGACACTCCGACTTGATACCGTGCAGGTGGAGCCGTCCGGCTACGGCACTGCCACCAAGGAAATCTCCACCAAGCGCAGCTACCCCAATCTTGCTGAGCAGGACACGCAGTACATCCCCAAGAGCATTACGGAAAACGGCAAGACCCTGACGCTCACGGACATCCAGTGGCAGACGGACAACACCGCCAATTTAGATGGCTACGCTGTGGCGGATCGCTACACAGCCGTTGCCACCTATTCCGGCAGCGCCACCAGCAGCTATGTGAAAGGCTATACCGTCACGGCGGACTACGCCGGGACCGTCAGCCGGATCGCCCTGAACCGTGTCCGCTATGTCGCCATTTTTGAGGGAACGCCCATCCAGCCCACGGAGCCTGCGGAAACACCCGCCCCCGCGTCCGCGTTCCGTTGGTCCTATGTGCTCATCCCCATTGGGATCGTGGCCGCGGCAGGCGCGGGCGTCGGCGGCGCGCTGCTGGTAAAGCACAGAAAAGAAAACGCGGATGAGGAGGATACAGAATGAAAAAGATCATCACCCTTTGCCTGAGCCTTTGCATGACAGCAGCTCTGGCGGCTCCGGCGTATGCGCTGGAATACAGTATCGCCGCGCCGGACGATTATGACTTCGGCAAAGACACATCTATTGAGGTCATCCACACAGCGGACGGCGGCGCTATGAAAAACGCCGACATGAGCAAAAACGCAGCGCTCATTCCGCCTGTTTTCGGTTCGGAGAGCATGAACGCCCTCCACACCGGCGAATACCTCACGCCCAACCTTGCCCCCGGTGGTGTTCCCGCGTCCGGCGCGGTCATTGGCGGCAGCGCCGCCACTGTTGTCACCCCCGGCAGCACGGTGAATGGCGGCAGCGGCTATCTGCCCGCTGTGCTGTTCACGGAGGTGACGAGCGACCTCTACTACAAAAACGGCTCCCTCGGCAGGCTGAAGATCCCCGCTCTGGATCTGAGCGTCCGCATTTATCAGGGGACGGACAGCAAGACGCTTGCCAAGGGGATCGGACACTTCGAGGACACCTCCATCTGGGACGGCAACGTCTGCCTCGCCGCCCATAACCGGGGTGCCAACAGCTACTTCGGCCAGATCCACACGCTGGACATCGGGGATACCATCACCCTGACCACCAAGCTGGGCACCCGCACCTACAAGGTGACGGATGTATTCAAGGTCAGCGAGACAGACCGCAGCGGCCTTGCGGACTCCGGTGAAAATATGCTGACGCTCTACACCTGCGTCCGCAACCAGCGGGACCAGCGCTGGTGCGTCACCGCAGCGGAGGTCTGAATCTTTCTCCCTTTTGCCGAATCGGTTCTGTTCGACTTCTGCCCCTCACTTGTGATATGGTGAAGCTGCGAAGAAGATTTTCACACATACACAGTTAGAATGGAGGCAGAAAGATGAACGAGAGCAAAAACGTGAGAAAGAATGTCAGTATGATGCTCACCGGCATGGTGATCGGCGCGGCGCTGACCGGCGGCTCTATCGCAGTCGCGGCCGGGATCACGGCGGAACCCACCTGGCAGCCCATCTTTGTGGATGGTCAGCAGGTGAAAATGGAAGCCTACAACATTGCGGGACACAACTATGTGAAGCTGCGGGACATGGGCGAACAGGTCGGTTTCAATGTGTATTGGAACGCCGGAGTCCAAATTGACACCGGGTATCCATACACGGGGATCGCCCCTGCCGCATCCGGTATCCGCGTCAGCAGCTACAAGGGCAGCACCCTCCGCCCCGGAGACCGCAGCGGCTTGAATATCAGTCCCAGTGAGGAAATAAAAAGTGTGGTCTCCACACGGCCCGACATCATCCGCGTTGAGAATATCTCCGGTCTCTGGACCGCCATCGCGGTCAGCAGCGGCACAGCCGATGTGGTCGTGACCAATCAGCATGGCAAGACCGCCACTTTAACGCTGACGGTAGTTGACGGCAAGCAAGGTGCGAGCATTCCGGAATCCGGCGCCAGTCAGACAGACGCGGCACGGCAGGAGATCGTCCGGCTGGTCAATCAGGTACGCCGGGAAAACGGCGCGCCGGAGCTGACGGTCAACGCGGCTCTGATGGACGCAGCGCAGCATTGCGCGTCCCTGCGTGTCACATACCACCAGAATAAGGTGGAGTGCGAGGCGGTAGCGGCCTCCGGGTATCCCCATGGATTTGGATCGAACATCACCGCGTTCGCAAATGTGCCCGCCTCTGAAACCGCAGAGCGGGCAGTGGAGAATTGGCGGAATTCTCCCGGCCACTTCCAGACGATGATAAACCCTGGTTGCGACACCATCGGCGTCGGGATCTCAACTGATGAGGGTGGAACGATCTGCTTCCTGTTCGTCGGTGATCCCAACGCGCACAATCCCTACGCATAACCTATCCGCAACTCAATATGCTCACATGGCCTTCCAGCATTGCCGGAAGGCCATTTCTTATGAGCAAATCTAAAAAGAAAGGTCAAATAACGATGAAAAAGACATGGCATTCATTGAAAAATCGCGTGACCGCGATGCTGCTGGCCCTGATCTGCGTTCTCGGCCTGCTCCCCACTGCCGCGCTGGCAGCGGGAGCCGACACCATCAAGCTGGAGCGGTTCGGCATGAGCGGCGTCTCTTATCAGTCCGCCAGCCTTGGCAGATGCACAATGCACCAGATGTATTACGGCGTGGCCGGAAAGACCTCTGTGGGCTTCTGCGGGACGAAGGGCGGCGGCATGGGCACCTCCCTGATCGGCCAGACCTGGGGGCATCCGAAGCCCGTCACCGATCCCACCGTCAAAATGATGATGGCCTATTACTACGCCCACTCCCTCGGCATCTTCACGGACAAGGCCCACGCCCTGGGCGTGGATGACATCTGGGATTCCGGTTATAGCTGGTACATGAACGCCTGGGTGCAGGCAATCGTGTGGCGGTATAAGGACGGCTCCCTGGGTGATCCCGCCACCGCCTGCGCGGAGGAATTGATGTACGTCTGGAATTCGCTGAAGGGCGCGAGCTATACCAGTATCGACCAGACCTGCGACGGCGCCACATTCCGGGATCGGGCGAAATACATTCTGGATCTTGGCAAGCAGGATGTTTGGGGCGATTGCGACGTAAAAGAGTATTCCTTCACCGGCGCTGGCTCTGCCGCCCACCCCGCCAGCACCGTCCAGAGCGTTATGATCGGCAGTCTTACCATCACAAACGAGCAGTACAAGCTGGTGGTCAAGAAGGTAGACGCCACCAACCCCACCAAGGGCCTTGCCGGAGCGCGGTTCCACGTGGAATCCACCAACGGCTCCTTCTCCAAGGACATCGTCACCGGCACGGATGGGACCTATACCTTCTCTCCCTTGGACGCCGGAACCTACGCTGTGACAGAAACGGCGGCTCCGAACGGCTACGAGATCGACAACGCGGGGCCCGAATATGTGGTCCTGCCGAATAATGGCAGCAGCACCGTGACGATCACCTTTACGGATACCCCCACCGTCACCGCCACCGGTAAGATCCGCAAGGTGGACGCGGACGATCCCACCAGAGGTCTCGCGGGCGCAGTCATCAAGATCACCGGTGTGGATAACAATTTCACCGGCACCTATACCACCGGAGCGGGCGGCGCGCTCACGGATGTGCCTTGGGATACCATGCCCATCGGCAGCTATGTGGCGGAAGAAATGACGCCGCCCAACGGCTACTCTCTGAGCAAGGACGCCGGCAAAGTCCGTCAGGGATTCTATTGGGACGGCAAAACGGACGTATCTCTCGTTTTTGAGAATGACGCGAAGGTAAAGATCCAGCTCATCAAGCTGAACGATGCCAACAGCCCCCTTCCCGGCGCGGTATTCCACATCCTCCGGGACGGGCAACTGATTGGCACGGAGGTCACAGACGCGTCCGGCAGGATCACCGTCCCCCACGTGACGGAGGGGATGTACGCCTTTGTGGAGGTCAGCGCTCCCGCCCCCTACGCCAAGCTGACCGCCCCCGTCTGCGTCCATGTGGATCAGGCTACCGTCAATAGCGGCGGCACTGTGACCGTAACGGCCAAAGACCAGAAGCTCCCCAATCTGACGATCCAGAAGCTGGATAAGCAGACCAAGCAGCCCATCCCCGGCACGGTCTTTGAGATCAAGGACATCCATTACGGCTATCATCAGGACGTCACCACCGGGCCGGACGGCAAGGCGGTTCTCACCGCGATCCCTGTTGACAGCTATGAGGTAAAGGAAACATCCGTCTCTGACCCCTATGTGGTGGGCGGCGAGACGATCCAGACCATTTACCTCGGCCCCGGCGACGATCAAAACCTCGTATTTGAAAACCTGAAAATGCCCCGGCTGACCGTCACCAAAATCGACGCGGAGGATTCCAAGCCCATCCCCGGCACCGTGTTCACCGTGGAGGGCATCGACAGTGATTTCTCCGCCGATTGGACCACCGGCGCGGACGGTACCGTGACGGATCGCGTGGCCCCCGGCAGTTACAGAATTACAGAAAAGTCTGTTCCCGCTCCGTACTACCTGCCCAGCAAAAACGCCGACAGGGAGCAGACCGTCAGCCTGAACGCCGGTGACGAGGTGAATGTCACTTTTCGGAATCGGAAAATGCCCCAGCTCACCATCTACAAGGAGGACAGCGTGGCGGGCGCTCCTGTGGAGGGAGCCAAGTTCCACATCACCTACACCAGCAGCGGCGAATCCGCCGAGGCCCCTGCCACCATCGATTACGGAACGATCCTCACAGATGCCAAGGGCGAGATCCGGCTCCATGAGCAGGGCAAGCGGCTCTATCCCGGCGCGTACACTGTGACGGAAGTGGAACCAGCTCCCGGCTTCCAGATGAAGGAGCCCTCCACCCAGAAGATCATCCTCCACGGCAGCGAGAGCAAGACCCTGACCTTCCAGAATACCCCGCTGAATGCCATTGTTGTTGAGAAGTATGACAGCGTGACCCATGAGGCGCTCCCCGGCTGCACCTTCCAGCTGCGGTTTTTGGGCGGCACCTCCGGCACCGGCGGCACGACCATCGGGCAGAAGGTCACCGGCAAGAACGGCACCGCCATCTGGACGGGGCTGACCGCCGGCACCTATATCGTGGAGGAGGTTGACCCCGCCGATGGGTACAGTATCATCAACGCCTCGGAAACGATCTATCTGGCGGACAGCGGTGAGCAGAGTGTTGTCACCGTCCGCTTTGACAACGCCCCGGACGGCATCCTGCTGATCCGCAAGGTCTGTTCCGTAAACCCCAGCGTGACCCTCGCCAACGCGGAATTTAAGATCACCTACGCGGACGGTACGCTGATTGGTGACGCCAATGGCATCTTCCGGACGGACGAACACGGTGAGATCCGTATCCCCGGCCTGAACCCCGGCAAAAGCGTCATCGTAACAGAAACACGCGCGCCGGATGGCTATCTGATCGACACCCAGAGCCAGACCGTTCAGATCAAGGAAGGCCGCACGGTCAGCCTGACCTTCAAGAACCAGCCCAAGGGCAAGCTCATCATCCAGAAGCGGGACAGCGCCACGGGTCAGCCCCTTCCCGGCGCGGAGTTCCGGGTGACCACTGCCGCTGGCTGCGAGGTGGGGCTGGACGGCGTGATCGGCACCAGCACCCTGACGCAGAACGGTATCTTTACCACGGATGGGCAGGGCGAGATCACGATCACCAATCTGGCCCCCGGCGCTTATGTGCTGACTGAGATCAAGGCCCCGACAGGGTATGTGATGGATCGTGCGTCCACAAACGTGGTCATCGGCAAAAACGGCGATACGCAGACGGTCATCGTGAAAAACTCCAAGGCAGGAACCCTGGTGATCGACAAGCGGGACTCCCTCACCGGGAAGCCCTTGCAGGGTGTGACCTTCAAGGTGACGACCTCTACCGGCGAGTTCGTCCCCGCTGAAAACGGACAGATCAGCAGCAACGGCCTGTACTTCACCGATAAGGACGGCAAAATCACCATCCATGGTGTGGTGGGGACGCTGGTGGTGACGGAAACGGCCACCATTCCCGGTTACACCATCGACGAGGCCAGCCGCACCCAGACCGTGGTGGTCAACCCCAATGACACCCAGACACTGCACTTCACCAACACGCCCAGCACCACCCTTGTGATTGAAAAGTATATCGAGGGCACCACAACGCCGCTGAAGGGCGTGACCTTCCTTGTCACCGACAGCAGCGGCGCTGTTGTGGGCAGAAGCAACGGAGAGTTCATCACCGATGAAAATGGCCGCGTCGTTATCCATGATCTGGAACCCGGCACCACCGTTACGGCGCGGGAGGTCAAGACCGTGGATGGCTTTGTGCTGGACGGCGCGCCGAAATCCATTCTCATCAAGGCGGGCGAGGTGCAGACCCTGCGCTTTTATAATGTCCGCGCGGGCGGGCTTACCGTCATTAAGAAGGATGAAAAAACCGGAGAGCGCATCCCCGGCGTCCAGTTCGAGATCCAAAAAATGGATGGCGAGATCGTCGGTACCTTCACCACCGATGAAAACGGCGTGATCTATCTCCCCAAAGCGGAAAATGGCTGGTACACCGTGACGGAGCGGAAGGCCGCCGAGGGCTACCGTCTGGACGACACGCCCCACCGGATCGAGGTCAGGGACGGCCAGACCGCCACGCTGGAGATCACCAACAAGGCCATCTCCGGCATTTTGATCCACAAGGTCAACGCCGTCACCGGCGAGGGTATCCCCGGCGTTTCTTTCATTCTGTACGATGCCAGCAACAATCCCATCGCGCAGGAAACCAGCGATGACCGGGGCTATGTCCGGTTCGAGGGGCTGGAAGATGGCCGCTACTATCTGCGTGAACTGGAAAACGAGGGCTATATCCCCGACACGCAGAAAAAGACCGTGTATGTAAAATCCGGCGAAACCACGGAAATCGAATGGAAGAATACCCCCATCACCGGCCAGATCCAAGTGACGAAGGTCAGCGCGGACTACAACGCCATGAATGGCTGGCCTGCCGGGACGCCCATTCCCAACACCGTCTTTGAGATCTACAACGCCCGCACCAACCGTCTGGTGGATATCATTAAGACGGACAAAAACGGCTTGGCGGTGAGCAAGCCTTTGCCGCTGGCGCGGTATAAGATCGTGGAATCCAAGGCGGCGGAATTTTACGGGCTGGATAAGACACCCATTGAGGTGGAGATCGAGTACGCCGGTCAGATCGTCAAGGCAAGCATGACCAACAAGAGCCTGTCTACCAACGTTTCCATCAAGAAAACCGGCTATGTGGAGGTCATGCCGGGACAGCTCGTCCGCTACAACTTCACCGGCATCGCCAACAACTCTACCACGGCGCTGGAATCTTTTTATTGGAGAGACACTTTGCCTGTCAAGGCGGTTCGGCTTCAGACCATTTACACCGGCACATGGAATACCCCTGGAAATTATAAGATCGTGTACAAAACCAATCTCAGCGGAGATACCTGGCGCACACTGGCGGATAACCTTTCCACCAGCAAGAACTATGTGCTGGATGCTTCCCCCGCGGCGCTGGGGCTTGCCGCCAATGAGTATGTGACGGAGTTCATGGCGGCGTTCGGCATTGTCCCTGCCAACTTCCGGCAGGTGGAAGCCCCTCGCGTGGACTGCAAGGCCCTTGCCAAGCTCACCGGCGGTACGCAGTTCGTCAACACGTCGGACGCGGGCGGCGTCTACAACGGGCAGTGGATCATGGCGACCTCCCGCTGGGTCACCCGCGTCTATGCTCCCAGCAAGCCTTTGCCTCGCACCGGTTATTAAGAGCTAACAACAACGGATGCCGCTCCGCAAGGGGCGGCGTCCCCAAATTAAGGAGGTTAAAATCTTGAAACACAAAAAAATCATGATTTTGGCGTTGACGCTCCTGCTCCTGACCGCGCTCTGCTGCACCTCCGCCCTTGCCGCGGGCGGCGATGTGGCAGGCGCTGTGGAGCAGACATGGACGGAGGCGGCCAAGCAGATCAAGGCTGTGGTGGAGAAGGTGGTGTTCCCGGCGCTGGATATGATCCTCGCCATCGCGTTCTTTGTAAAGCTTGGCGGCGCGTATTTTGATTTTCGCCAGCGAGGTCAATTTGAATGGACCGGTCCCGCCATCCTCTTTGCCTGCCTCATCTTCACCCTGACGGCTCCGAAATACATTTGGAGCATCATCGGCATCTAAGTAGTGCAAGGGTAAAAATCAGTTGCTTATTTTCTGCGTGCTGGGTATAATGGAAATTAGGAAAGGAGGCGGCGCGAATGACAGAATCTGTGAAAAATGAGCTTTCTGATATCTGCCGAATCATTGACGCAACTGTGGATACAGAGAAGATCTATCTTTTCGGCTCATACGCCTATGGTACACCAACCGATGATAGTGACTACGATTTGTGCGTCATTATCCCGGAAAATTCCATGCGTCCGGCAGACGCGGTCAAGGCGATCCGCCGTGCGCTCTTTTCAGCGCAGTCCGTCCCCTTGGATGTAATTGTTTATCGCTCTAACGCATTCCATCAGAGAGCGGAACACGCTTCTCTGGAGCGGAAAATCGCAAGAGAGGGGGTCTTGCTGTATGAGCACCGGCTGGAGCAGCGAATGGCTTGACTTTGCCTATATGGATCTCAGCGCCGCGGAACATCTGCTGACGATGCGTCCGCTGCCTGTGGAAATTATTTGCTATCACTGTGAACAGGCTGCCGAAAAATTTCTAAAAGCCACGCTTGTTCAATTCGACAGAGAGCCGCCCAAAACGCATGACCTTATCCAGCTTTGTAAGCTGTGCTGTGAAGTAGACACGCGATTTGAGCAACTGGCAGACTCCTGTATTGAACTGACGCCATACGGCGTTCAAGTTCGCGATCCGTCCAATTTAGAACTGGATGAATCCGACGCCGTCTGCGCGTTAAAGGAATGCAGGCTCGTTCAAGACTTTGTTTGCCAGAAACTTGGATATGAACCGGAAAGCAAAGATACCCAAAGCTTTGGACAGACAATGAAATAAGTAAAGACAGCAGTCAAGGCCGTCGCCCGAAAGGGCGGCGGCCTTGTCGCGTCTCCGGAGGTGAATGAACAATATTTATTTGGGATTTTGTCGCCGCGACAGTCCTGGATCAGCTCATGGATTGGGTCTATGGGCAGGCCATAGGCTTTCTCGGCAACTTCTTTGCCCTCATGGGCAATATGGGCGTGGAGCTGTTCGAGCTGGAATGGGTCAGCGCCATCATTCTCTTTTTCTCCCGCCTTGCGTGGGCGCTGTTTACCGTCAGCGTGGTGGTCTGCGCCTTTGAATGCGGTATCGAATACTCCACCGGCAGGGGGAATCTCCAGCAGTGCGGGATGAACATCATCAAGGGCTTTCTGGCGGTGAGCCTGTTCACCGTTGTCCCCGTCCGGCTCTACGCCTTATCCGTGTCACTGCAGGGAACTTTTTCCGCGGGACTTACCGGCTACGGACGAAGCATCGGTGAGGTGGGACAGGACATCATAACGGAGCTCAGCGAGATCCAGACGCTCTCGGACGTGGTAAACAGCTCTCACTTCGGTCTCGGCATCATCACCAGCCCCATTATGCTCCTCTTTTGCGTGATCCTCATGGGCTACGCGGTGCTGAAGGTGTTTTTCGCCAATCTGAAACGCGGGGGCATTTTGCTCATCCAGATCGCGGTGGGCAGCCTTTATATGTTCAGCGTCCCACGGGGCTATCTGGACGGCTTTATGGGCTGGGTGCGGCAGGTCATCGGTTTGTGCCTGACCGCCTTCCTCCAGTCCACCATCCTCATTGCGGGACTCATGGTGTTCAAGGACCACGCGCTCATGGGCGTTGGGCTCATGCTCTCTGCCGGCGAAGTTCCCCGCATCGCTGGCAGCTTCGGTCTGGACACCACAACAAAGGCCAATATTACGAGCGCCGTTTATACGGCGCAGGCTGCCGTCAACACCACCCGAACCATCGCCGCGGCGATCAAATGAAAGGGTGATGATATGACCTGGTTAACACAAATCACCATGGGCAGCCTGTTCGACGGTATCGGCGGATTCCCTTTGGCTGCGGTCCGCAACGGCATCACGCCGGTATGGGCGTCGGAGATCGAAGCATTTCCCATTGAGGTGACAAAGCTGCGCTTTCCCGGCATGATCCATGTAGGCGACATCACTAAGCTGCGTGGCGCGGAGCTGCCGCCTGTGGACATCATCTGCGGGGGCAGCCCGTGTCAAGATCTCTCCGTTGCTGGCGCAAGGGCAGGTCTTGCCGGCGCGCGTTCTGGCCTCTTTATGGAGCAGATGCGCATTGTGCGTGAAATGCGGTTGGCAGAGAAAGCCCGTGGCCGGGAGAGCGTCAACATACGGCCGCGCTGGATGTGTTGGGAGAACGGTGCGACACGTTCCTGACTGAAAAGGTCAGGCGCAAGAATGAAAGGATGGTGAAAAAAACACTTGCAGAACTAATGGCCTGATGGGTGGAATGATGGGGTAACGCCCTGAAACGCCCACACTGATACTCCGACTGGCGCAGATGAAGCAAATAAATCTGTGTCAGAAGCTCGGTAAAGTCGGCAGAGAGCAACCGTACATCATAATCAATGATACGAAACCTGTCCAGAGGTGGACGATGTTGCCTATATGCCGGGTGTCTCATGCTCATGGTGAGAATGTGTGCAGAACACTGACGAACTTCCGAATGTAAGGGTCTAAACCCAGAATGTGTCGAAAGGCACTACCCGCCATAGCGGGGTGTCCGTGGATGAGTAAAAGTCGTTTTTATGAAAATCCATATACTGTTATAGGCAGTAAGGCGAAAGCTGGACACAGGCTCAAAGGGAGCACCTAAAAGCATGAAATGATAGGGCCATTGGAACGTGGAAAGCTGGGAGCGTGGAGACTGTTGCAGTCAGAGAAACGCTGGGCGGGAATGCATAATCGCCCTTTATCCCAGTGAGAGTAGAGGCACAGTACCGTAGAAATCATGGAAACATGATGGAGGGATAGCCTCAAGTCGAGATAACAGTTAAATTTGAAAACACAATAAACACAGCTTCGAATATGACAAAGAAAATCCGCTGAAAAGGAGTGGATGCCTGTGTTGACTTCGGAGCGGAAGAAACCCAAGAGAAGCAAAATCCGTTATGCGGAGTATTACGACCTGCAAAAGACTTTGGACAGTCTGTATGCCGATAGCTTAAAAGGCAAAGTGTTTGTTCACCTTATGGAACTCATTTCCAGTGAGGAAAATATTAGAATGGCATATCGGACAATCAAAGGAAACACAGGGAGCAGTACCGCAGGAGTAGATAAGCGCACCATACAAGACCTTGCCAAATTGAACGAGGAAAAATATGTGGCGCTGATTCAAAAGCAGTTTAAGAGCTATCACCCCCGCCCTGTCCGCAGGGTGGAAATCCCAAAACCAAACGGGAAAACCCGCCCCCTTGGAATCCCGACCATTGTAGACCGCATCGTGCAGCAATGTGTCCTGCAAGTCTTGGAGCCAATCTGTGAAGCAAAATTTTATGACCATTCCTATGGCTTTAGACCGAATCGCTCCACAGAACATGCCATCGCCAGATGTGACCAGCTAATACAGCTATCGCACCTGTATTATGTTGTGGACATCGATATAAAAGGCTTCTTTGACAATGTAAACCACACAAAGCTGATTCAACAGATGTGGGAAATGGGAATTCAGGATAAACGGCTTCTGTGCATTATTCGGGAAATGCTGAAAGCCCCAATCGTGTTGTCTAACGGAGAAATTCTCCACCCAAGTAAAGGGACACCGCAAGGCGGTATTCTCTCTCCACTGTTGTCCAACATTGTTCTCAATGAACTGGACTGGTGGATAGCGTCGCAGTGGGAATGGATGCCGATGCACGGCAACGCAAAATATACTCGTCTCAACGCAAATGGCAGCATCAACCGTGGCTATCAGTACCGATTGCTGCGTGAAAGCAACCTAAAGCCTGTATTCATCGTTCGATATGCCGACGATTTCAAGCTGTTCTGTCGAAACCGCAAAGACGCATTTTGTTTATATGCGGCAACAACGCAATGGCTAAAGGAGCGGTTAAAACTGGACATCAGCCCAGAAAAATCTAAGGTGGTGAACCTAAAGCGCCACTATTCGGAATATCTGGGATTCAAGATGAAAGCACAGCGCAAGGGAGATAAGTATGTCGTTCGGTCTCACATGAGCGATAAAGCGCAGAAAAGGGTAAAAGACCAACTGGCGAAGTGTATTAAGGAAATTCAACATCCGAAAAGCGAGCAAGACCAGCGTAAGCAAATCTTCCGTTACAACTCCATCGTAATTGGAATGCACAATTATTATCGTGTTGCTACCTGCGTCAATCTGGACTTCTCGCCCATTGCATTCGCCATCGGCAAGCAAATGAAAAACCGTTTGGGTAAGCAGGGACTAAGCAAACAGGGTAAATTAGAAAAGGGCTACATCAAGAGTAAATACGGCAACAGCAGCCAAATTCGCTTTCTGAAAGGACATCCGCTTATACCCGCAGGATATATCCGGCATAAGAACCCATTGGGGAAAAAACGGAGCATCAATCGCTACACAGAGAGTGGACGAGAGGAAATTCATCGGATGCTTGGTGTCAATATTGAAATTCTCACATGGCTGATGCGTAATCCGAGGCTGGGGCAGTCTGTGGAGTATGCGGACAACCGTATTTCCCTATATGCGGCACAGTATGGAAAATGCGCTGTTACAGGCAGAACGCTCGCACTCCATGAAATTCACTGCCATCACAAGCGGCCTAAGTCGGCAGGCGGAACAGATGCCTACGCAAATCTTGTTATAGTCAGTGAGGCTATCCATCAACTTGTTCATGCCACTGATGAAAAGACCATTTCCCGTCTGCTCCAAACCCTGCGGCTGGATGATCAACAGCGAAATAAGCTCAACAAACTGCGAAAACAAGCAAATCTGAACGCAATCTAAAACCATCTACCCGCAACGAAGTGTGTAAATTGTGTTTGAAACAAAATGCTGTTATCCCGATGGAACGCCGTGTGAGGGGAAACTCTCATGCACGGTGTGGAGTGGGGGAAAATCCAGAGATTGCCTCAAAGGATTACCTATCACTATTGCCGGGGGCCTTTTCAAGCGGAAAACCGAAGTATGAGGACTTTCGGATCGTGCTGGAGGAGATCGTGCGGATCTGCTTTCCCAACGAGCTTATCCCAGGCCCCTATCCTTACGGATGGCCCGATGTCGGTGATCTCACGGCAGGCGATATGTTTTCTATTGCGTGGCGCTGTCTGGACGCTCAATTGTGTGGCGTCGCGCAGCGTCGCAAGCGCATCTTTCTCCTTGCTGACTTTGCCGGGCCGCTCGCGCCCCAGCTTTTATTTGATGTATTTGACGAAACGGAAAACAGTGAGAAGGAGGTCTCATAGATGTACCGATTCGATACGACTGGGCAGATGACGATGCTTGATTTAGACACGGCTGAAAGGGGCGGAGCTCCGCCCAAGCGCAGATCGGGCAAGCCGGACTCCGAACTGGTTTCGATCCCGTATTTCCACTTGGATCTGCTGTCCTCTCCCGTGGATCTCTTCGGACAGCGTCATTGGGAGTTCCGATCTCCATGGCGGGAAGGCAAGCGGCCCCTCAATACCGGGGCCGCGCCCCGCCGCCCGATCCGCGTCTCACTGTCCGGCATACTGGAGGCGTACCCAGCCCTAAAATATTATCTATCGAAAACAGCCTGTCTGGGCATCCTGCGCCGCGCCTTTGAGCGCGGCAAGGAGCTGCCGAAGATGCTGGCGCGTGCGCTGAAGATCCAAGCGGGGCTCATGAAGCCGGACAGCCAACCTACTGACCTGAAGGCATTTCATGTGAACCAGCGCAATGAGGGCATTGACCTGAACGGCGTGTCCGGCGCGTTGATGGCAACCACCAATATGCAGATGCAGACCTTCGTGACACAGCCAAATGGAGCCGGGGAGGGCTTTGACGGCTATAACGGCGTCATGGCCTTTGCCGCCAACCAGCGGGACGAGGTGCGTGACCTGCGCGATGTGGCAGGCGCGCTGGGCGCACAGCCGGGGATGAAGCAGCAGACCTTTGTAGCCGGTTTTTCCGCCGGAGCAGGCGCCAGCGCAGGCGGCATTGGATACAACGAATCAGTTGCTCCAACCCTCAAGGGCAGCCCCGGCGGGAACTGTATGCCGTCTGTTTTATGCCTTAATGACCAGGGCGGCAGCGTGATGGAATGCAGCGAAAACGTGTCCGGAACCCTCCGAGCACAGGAGCATGGACACCAACCTCTTGTTTACGAAAATCACGGCATTGACAGCCGCTACACTGGCCCCCACAAGGTAGCGCCCACCATGTCTGCCCGTTATGGCACAGGTGGTAACAATATACCTCTGGTTGAGCAGAACGCGGGTGCCATCTGCATTGCCGGAAATATTGTAGACCGCCAGCCGCAAAACGGCGGCAACGGTCTTGGCTGTCAGGAGAATTTGGCGTATACATTGACCGCCACAGACCGCCACGCGGTCTACAGCCGCCAGCGTGTGGATGACTTTCGGAGGAATGATGTGGTAAGTACCCAAAGCGCCCGTCAGCATAAGGACGCCACCGATCTCATTTGCCAACAGGCAGAATCCTACGCCTATCTCATTCGCCGCCTGACACCTTTGGAATGTGAACGGCTTCAGGGCTTCCCGGACGGCTGGACAGGCATCCCCGGCGCGTCGGATAGTGCAAGGTACAAAGCTTTGGGCAACAGCGTGGCGATACCCTGTGTGGAGTTTATTATGTCGCGGATCGCCGCGGCCATGCGGGCGGCATAGCCTCTTTGTTGGTATCGTCACTGTTTCGTACCGCTCCTTCGTTGGCTTTGGTCATAGCTTTCGCGCTTACTTTCGGGTATCTTAGCTTTACCATTAAAAAGATTGGAGGAACTGCTATGGCAGAAAAAACGCGCAACCTCTGTGCTGAAATTCCCTTGGAGCTGCATACCAAGGTACGGCAGCGACAGGCGGAATCCGGCGAGACATTGAGCCGGTACATGACCGCGCTCATCACCAAATTTTATGAAATGGAGGAAAATGTGAAGATGGACAAGGACAATGTGAGGACGGTGGCGTTTCAGGTGCCCACCGAGCTGTTTGAGCAGCTCAAGGCATACCTCAAGCGGAACGGCATCAAGCAGAACGCCTTCTTCCTGGACTGCATCCGGCAGGCGCTGGCGGAGGACGTCGGCGCCGAAGAATAAGAAATACATTGCGCGAACCGCTGCTGAGATTCTCGGCAGCGGTTTTGCTTTGGAGGAACAAAATGTTTATTTACCCCGAAAACCTGAAAGCCAAGCCCATGCTGTGGCTCTGGCTGCTGCGGGACATCGCCGTGATCGGCATCGGCGCTTTGCTCTCTGTGCTGGCGCTGACCCAGGGACTCGGCATGGGACTGCTGGTGGTCACGGTGCTCTACGCCTTCCTCACCATTCAGGTGGATGGCAGCAGCATTCTGGACTTCCTGCGCCGTGCCGCCTGTTTTCTCTTTCTGCGGCAACAATATTACGAATGGAGGCTGGACCCATGAATCGGAAACAGAAAAAGGAGCTGCGCCAGCGGCAGTCGACCCGGCAGCTCATGGGCATCGTCCGCGTGACGCCCCACGGCATCGTGACAGATTCCGGAGAGCGGGTCTTCTTCCTGATCCAGCCGGACAACCTCTCCGTCCTGTCCCCGGACGTCATCCGGGGCCGCGTCCGCTCCCTCACCATGCTTCTCAGCACACAGCCCTCGCTGGAAATTCTGGCTCTGGATTCCCGCGAATCCTTCCAGCGGAACAAGGAGTATTACCTGCGGCGGCTGGAGGAGGAAACGGAGCCTGCCGTGCGAGAGCTGTTAGAGCGGGACATGGCCCATCTGGACGCCATCCAGTTCTCCTCCGCCTCCTCCCGCAAATTTGTACTGGTGCTCCCACTGGATGAAAAATCCGGTGCGGATGAAAGCGCGCTGCGGCAGTTGGAGAAAAACATCTGTGACCACGGGCTCCGTGTGCGTCTGGCGGAGGAACAGGATGTCAAGCGCCTGCTGGCGATCTACTACCGGCAGGATCTCACCACGGAGATATTCCGTGATTTCGATGGAGAGGAGTATGTACATGGCTAAAAAGAAAACAAAACCGAAAAAGAAAGCGGCAGAGCAGGTCCAGCGCCCGAAAGACTTTCTGGATATGATCGCGCCCGCGGCGATAAAATTCAACACCGACCATTTTATCCTCGGCAGCCGCTATCACACGGCGATGGCGCTGAAAAGCTACCCGCCCATGACGGATGAGCTGGCACTGCTGCGGGGCCTTGGCGATATGGGCGGCGTCAACCTGCGCCTGACGGCAAGGCAGGTCACACCCGCCGAGGAGGACGCCATCCTCCATGCCGCCACCAACAAAAGCCGCATGGAGCGGAGCAACACCAACGATTACAAGCAGAGTGTCACGGCGGAGGCCAACCTGCGGGATATGGCAGAGCTGTTGGCAAAGCAGCGGCAGGAGAAAGAGCCCCTCATCCACTGCGGCGTTTACTTGGATATTGCAGCGCCAGATACGGAAAAGCTGCGCGCGGCGCGGGATACGGTATCCGCACAGTTGGTCCGCTCCCGCATGGGCGCCGATCCGCTGCTTCTGCGCCAGCGGGAGGGCTTTCTTTCCGCCAACCCCGCGGGCGGCAGCCAGCTTGCCAATTTTGCAGAACGTGTTCTGCCTGCCAGGAGCGTTGCCAATCTGTACCCCATGAACTATTCCGGCAAAACCGATCCCAAGGGCTTCTTCATTGGCCGCGACCGCTTCGGCTCCAACATCATTGTGGACTTCGACCGCCGTGCCGCTGACAAGACCAACGCCAGCGCCCTCATCCTCGGCAACACTGGGCAGGGCAAAAGTTATCTTCTGAAGCTCCTGCTCTGCAATGTGCGGGAGGCAGGCAAAAGCGTGATCTCTCTGGACTCCGAGCATGAGATGGAGGACGAGTGCCGCGCCCTGGGCGGCTGCTTTCTGGACTACTTAAGCGGGCAGTACCGCATCAACCTGCTGGAGCCGCGCTGCTGGGATGATGGCAGCGGGCCGGAAGACCCGGACGCGCCGGACGCTTTCCGGGGGACGCTGCTCTCCCAGCACATCTCCTTCCTGCGGGATGTGTTCCGTGTCTACAAGGGCTTTGACACGCCCCACATCGACACGCTGGAGCTGATGGTAGAGCGGCTCTATCAAAAGTGGAACATCACCGACCGCACGGACTTCGCCGGAATGCAGCCAACCGATTACCCCATCCTCTCCGACCTCTACGACGCCATTCAGGAAAGCTACGACCATTACGAGGCCGCAGACAGCCTCTACCCGCGGGAAATGCTGCGGGATCTGCTGCTGGGGCTCCACTCCATGTGCAAGGGGGCGGACGCCCGCTTTTTCAATGGGCATACCAACATCACAAACGCTAAATTTCTCGTGTTCTGTGTCAAGGGATTGGATAACATGGCGGAGAATTTACGCAACACACTGCTGTTCAGCCTGCTGTCCTATATGTCGGATCAGCTTCTGACGCTGGGCAATTCCGTGGCGGCCATTGACGAGCTATACCTGTGGCTGTCCGATCCCACCGTCATCACCTACATCCGCAACGCCCTCAAGCGAGTACGAAAGAAGGAATCCGCCCTGTTTCTCGCCAGCCAGAATTTGGAGGATTTCACCCAGCCGGGGATACGGGAGCTGACGCGCCCCCTCTTTTCCATCCCCGTCCATCAGTTTATCTTCAACGGCGGCAACGTGGACAAGAAATTCTTCATGGATAACCTCCAACTGGAGGAGTCCGAGTATGCCCTGATCCGGGACCCGCAGCGCGGCTCCTGCCTCTACAAGTGCGGCAGCGAGCGGTATCTCTTACAGGTGCAGGCCCCGGAGTACAAGCAGGCCCTCTTCGGAACGGCAGGTGGACGATGAATATTGTGGCATATACCCTGCGGCTATGATGATGGAGAGTGATGGAATGAATAGGAAAACGAAGACGATTTGTATTCATGTAGATGAAGAACGATTGAAAGAACTTCATATTCGCGCGGCGCAGTCACAGAAATCTTTGCAGGATTACGTTACGGATCTGATACGCAAGGACTTGTGCCCATATCAACAGTCCTCGTTGCTGCCGGAGCAAAAGACGGCGCTGAATGACCTTTCAAAAGAGGCTCTGAGCGTGGTGGAAAAAATGGAGGACATCCTGCGGCCGGAACAGCAAGAACACGGAGGAATGCGCTTTGGTTAACCCTGCATGGATCATCAGAGCGGCGGCTACAGTTCTCTCGGATGAGGACACCCGGCGAAAGCTGGGCTGGATCGTAGCGGCGATCTGTTCCCCGTTGATCCTGACGCTGTCGCTGATCTGCTCTCTGCTCTCCGGCAGTGCGGAGCATAACAACTCTGCCGTCCTGCTCTGTTTCCACGGCGGAACGATCCCAGACAAAACACCTGCCGAATATGTCGCCTACATTGAAGATATGCGCCGCAGCTTTACGCTGCTGGACAGCGCCATTGATGCCGTCAATGACATGACGGAGAACAGCGACAGCCTTGACGGTATCCGCGTCAAGGCTGTTTTCTATGCCTTTTTCTTTGGAGAGGACACCCCCAGCCGCCGAGCGCACCGACAATTCGTGGACTGCTTTGTGACCTACGAGGAACGCACCCGCACCGTCACCGCCGAGGATGGGACGGAAACCGAGGAGAGCTACACCGTAGCGATACCCATTGCGGACATAGCCGCCGTGTACGGCAATCTTGAAAACGTGCTTCACTTGGAAATATCCGCGGAACAGAAGTCCAACGCCGACAGTATCTACAACCTCGTCCGCTATGGCGTTGCCGGAGGTTCGGAGGACTGGATACCAGGCACGGATGTGCCGTATATTGGCGCGGACGGTTTCTGTTCGCCCATCGGCTCCGGCTGGGAGCGCCGTGTCACCTCTGAATTCGGCAACCGCGTTGATCCCATCACCGGGAAGCGCAAGGGACACGGCGGCATGGACTTGGCTGTCCCCACCGGTACGCCCATCCGTGCGGCGCTGGGCGGGACGGTGACGGTCTCCAAGTACAACGCTGGTGGTTATGGCTACTATGTCATGATCGACCACGGCAATGGCCTTGCCACGCTGTACGGCCACTGCTCCAAACTGCTGGCAAAAGTGGGACAGACGGTGGAGGCGGGAGATATCATCGCCCTCTCCGGCAGCACCGGGCGCTCCACCGGTCCGCACCTCCATTTCGAAACGCGTGTCAATGGGGAGCGAACGAATCCAAGGGCATATCTGCCAAAAGGCTGAAAGGGGAAAATGATTATGAACATGGCTCGCTACGAGCAGGAAACCATTATCGGCTTCAACGAGGAAGAAAAGACCGCCGGGATTTACACCCACAACAAGGTACTGCGTCAAAAGCTGGAAGCGCTGGCGCGGGACAGGCCGGAGGATTGCAGGCTCGTCAAAGTGTCCCGCAGCGGGCGGGCAGTTGACTACACCATCCCGAAATCATGGATAAAGATCGCGCCGCCGCGGATCGCAAGTGAAGCGCAAAAGGCATCTCTTGCAAGAGCTCGGAAAGCCGCAAATAAGCCGCTGTGACCCCTGCGCGCGCAGCGTTTCAACAACACCTGTCTCGCACCGAGGGTAGTGATACCACCCACAACACAAAAACGCCAAAAAAGCATGGAGCACAGCGACATGGAGGCGCAGGGCTTCCAGCTCCGCGACAACTACGAGGAGGTTGAGTACCAACCATGAAAAAAGAAAATGTCACGATCTCATTCGAGAGCGAGCAGCTTGCCGCTCTCGAATTTTCACTTAAAAAGAAGAACTCCAGCGTACAGGCGCAGTTGGAGGAGCTGCTCAAATGCCTTTATGAATCCGAGGTGCCGGAGCCGGTGCGGGAGTATCTGGACAGCCGTGCGGCGCCCGCTGCCCGTCCCCGCCGTCCGGCAAGACCGGTGAAGCCGCAGCCGCGGGAGGAGATCCCCTCCGCGTTGGCGCAGCCTTCCAATGAAAGGACCGGTGACTGAGATGGCGGATCATGTAGACATCACGCTGTGGATCGACCGGCGATGGAAGGATGCCATTGAAAAGCATCTCAAGGATGAAACCTTGCGGGAGCATCTGGAGGATGTACTGGATGAGCTGTGCAACCAGCTCCCAGAACGTGAGTATGAGCGCATCAGTGCCGAGATCTATGCGGAGGACGTCGCGGAGCGTGAAGCGAGGGAGGCTGCCCGTACCTACGCCGCCTACCATGTGACCGAGCGTGGACAGGAGTGGTACTTCAAGACCTCCCCCGGTGAGGAACTGCTGGATGCCGCAGTAAAGCTGCGCGGCTATGTCACTGCGGAGAAAGGCTCCGCGCCGGATCTGTTCATTAAGCTGTTCGCGGACGGGCGACCCATCACGGTGCAGGAGTATGACGCACTCACCGCCCTTCGCATGGAGAACACCGGCAAGGTGCGCGGCGTGTTCGACATCAACTTCGACAAGCGGGAGTTCTCCGCCGTTCACATCATGGACGGCTGGCAGACCTGGGCGATGCGGGATGTATCCGTGGCGGTATACCATGCCACCCGGTCACAATTCGCGTCGAGCGATGATCAGTGGCGCAAGTTGCTGGATCATCTGAGCGGTAAGGTTGTCTCACGCACAAATCGGAGTCATTTCGGCTCCGATTTATGCTTTTTGCCATCATTCGTTCGGCGGATTTTCCATTGTTTCCGTCCAGCCCTGCCCGCTCCAATTCTATTCTGGGTCAAAACTGGGTCAATGACGATTTTGCGGTTGCGCAAACATAGAAACCTTTGAAGTATTGCACCGCAATTATGGGAAAAAGCTATCTGATTCCCTTCCGAGGCATTTTGGCAGCAAGGTACCAACATGCCAAACAAAGAATATTTATTAGCAGTACATGAACGATCATGTTAGGCACTGTAAAGTTGTATGTGTTTGAAACCTCGCCAAACTCCAGAAGATAGCGGCAGCCCATCCCCGCCAAAATATATAAAGAATTGAATGCCATGAGCATAGGCGTCGTTTTTAATAGGCAGCCCTTTTTGTACGGGAACGCCTGCGATAAGAACGCACCCATGATGAGGCACCACATAACGGATAAGTAAACGCTGTACCAATGAGAGCCATTCGGATAAGTCTTTGTAAAATTATATGTCGGAAACAGGAAACACCCCATAAATGAGCCTAACAGGAACGCCAGCCAGCGAAAGACAGTTCTTTTCTGCTTTTCAGAGGGAGTCTTTCCGTGGTTGGAAAACTTTATTTTGCCGTTTATGTATGCAAACGCTAACGCGGGAATCCCACCGCAAACCACGCAGGTCAAAAGCAACATAAGTATCAGTTCGCCCATTGTACTCCTCCATATCATGCCTCAACCGTTAACTGGCAAGCTTATCGTACCATAGTATAAAAGCGATTGCAACGGATCTTGTCAGTTTTGCAGATGCACAGAAGAACTGCGCAGCCCAGCGGGGCCGCGGCGCCGGAGAAAGCGGACACACGCCATAAGGCGTGCATCCACTTTCTCCGGCTGTTCTTTCGGTGACAATTTTGCTGACAGCACAAAACCACGCTGTGGCCGAGAGAAGGCCCCGTGTTTCGCCGTGTGAGCCGTTGTGTGCACGGTTGGGGGCTGGGGTGGCGTGTGTACCCGCCGCAGCCCCTTGAAACGAGCGTTGCGGCGTTTGTGGGCGATGTGTGAAAAAGCCCGGTGAACACCGCTCCGGGGATAGGTATTTCCCTCCCGGCCATGCCCCATTTCGGAGGGTTTCGCCCCTTATTTGCCCGTTCGATAAAAGCACAAGATAAAGAGAGGTGCCCCTAACTGGGCCCCTCTCAGCCACAAAGCCCCGCAGTGCGGGGCTTTCAGAGGTTTGGACAAGGTGCACCTATTGCGGGATTTGATGGAAAACAGGTGCACCTTACCCGCAAAAACGCAGGCGTGACAAGAGGTTGCGCCTTTTCAGAAAGGAGTGCTGCAAAAATGCAGGAAAATGACGAAAAGCGGATCGAGCGCACAGTGGTATGGCTGGATGCCAAGCTGGTTCCCCGTATGGACGGCTGGCTGGCCGCGGATAATTGCAAAAACCGCAGCGAATTTATCAACAAGGCCCTGCGCTTTTACATGGGCTATCTCGGCACGGAGGACAACACCGCCTACCTCTCGCAAGCTATCCTCACCGCCATTCAGGGTACGCTGGACGACAACAACAATCGACTCTGCCGTATTCTTTTCAAGTGCGCGGTGGAGCTGAATATGCTCTGCCATACCATCGCCGCGCACTTCCGTACCGATCCCATCCACACGCGGGAGCTGCGGGCCTACGCCGTGGATGAGGTGAAACGCACCAACGGTCAGGTAAGTTTTGAAAACGCGGTGCGGAGCCAGCGGCGCATAGAGCCGGATGACACATGGCCCGGATCGTACTGATCTCCCCCTACCTCAAGGGCGGACAGAACGCGGCAAAGCTGGCCCAGCGCACACGCTATGTCGCTACCCGTCCCGGCGTGGAGCTGCTGACCGATGAGCGCAGTACGCTCCCCGCAACGAAAAAGCAGCAGGACTTCATTGCACGGCTGCTGAAGTCCTTCCCCTCCTGCTGGGAACTCATTGAGTATGAGGAATATCTGGATCACCCCACCCAGGGCAATGCCTCCGCGTTCATCCAGCAGGTGCGGGAAGACTACATGGAGGCGCTGGATCAAAAGGAAAATTTCATTGACTACATCTCTCACCGTCCCGGCGTCCAGAAGGACGGCGAGCACGGGCTGTGGGACGCTCACGGTAAGGTACAAAATCTCGCGCGGGCGGTACGGGAGGTGGCGGAGCACACCGGAAATGTGTGGACACCGGTGGTGGCGCTGCGCCGTGAGGACGCAGAGCGGCTGGGCTATGACAGCGCGGAAAACTGGCGGGCGCTGGTGAACGCCTCCGTCTGTGACATCGCCACGGCGTACAAGATCCAGCCGGACAACCTGCGCTGGTATGCTGCGTTCCACCAGAAGCCAAATCAGGTGCATATCCACATGATCATCTTCTCCGCGGACCCCAAGGAAGGGTATCTCACCAAGGAGGGCATCCGGCAGGTGAAGTCCGTCTTCGCCAGACGGATCTACCACGCGGATCGGATGCACATCTACCAGCAAAAGGATACCGCGCGGCAGGAGTTGCAGGCGCAGACCCGCAAGGCAATGGTGGAGTGCATCGCACAACTGGAGCATGGCTCGATGGACAATCCAAGGCTGGAGCAACTCACCGAGGAGTTAGCAGAGCGTCTGCTGACGGTCAAGGGCCGAAAGGTCTACGGCTACCTGCCGCCAAGGGTCAAGGCCATCGTGGATGCCATCGTGGAGGAGCTGGCGAAGGACGAGCGGGTGTCCGCCGCCTACGAAACGTGGCAAACGCTCTACGAGCAGGTGTGCCTGGACTACGATCAGCGGCCGCCCAAGCGCCTGCCGCTCTCCCGGCAAAAGGAGTTCCGGAGCGTCCGCAACATGGTCATTCAGGAAACGCTGCAATGGATGGCGGATTGGCAGAGGTACGCGGACGCACGGAGATCTTCTGCCATATCGGTGGAATCCATTTCGCCTGAGAATCCTGTGTCGGCCATGAAAGCCAAAGTAGAATCCACAGCACCAGCCGTTCCCGCGCAGCCCAAATCTGACCGTTCGACGAGTGCCGCACCAGAAGATTCCGCCTCCGCTGATGATGCCGCTTCTGAGGGTACCACACCGCCTGCGGCTGAAGATGCACCGGCTTTCTCTCAGTGGTCAGATCACCCCAATCAGCAGAAAGGGAGCGCACCGGCAGGATCAGATTATCGTGCCCCCACGGTGGGTGAAACCGTCGTGCGGATGCTGCATCACATGAGCAGAATTTTTGAGGACAACAGCAAGATCGATCAGATCCACCGCGGCTTGCAGATCGACCATAAGCGCCGTCAGGAATTGCAGCGCAAGCGGCTGGCGATGGGGCACAAGCCGGATGACCATGAGGAACAAATGTTCAGATAGCGCAAAGCAGAATTTTGAAAGGACACATCATGAGCAAATATATTTATTTCACGCCGGAGGAAAAAGCGCGGGCGCAGAACACGGATCTCGTGTCTCTGCTGCGTGCCCAGGGGGAGCGACCTGTGCGCTCCGGCCGGGAATTCCGTACGCCCAACGATCCCAGCATCACCGTCCGGGGCAACAAGTGGTTCGACCACTCCAAGCGCGAGGGCGGCTATGCCGTCAGCTTTGTCCAGCGTTATTACCGTCTCCCTTATCAGGAGGCGGTTTTGCTTTTGCTGGGCAGAAAGAATGGAAAATCGTATGAGCAGGCAAAGCCCGCAAAGGAGGCTCCGAAGCCCTTCGCTCTGCCGGAGCCTTACGGGACCATGCGGCGTATGTACGCCTACCTCATGCGCCAGCGGCACATCGACCGGGAGGTCATCTCCTATTTCGTACACGAAAAGCTGCTCTACGAGGACAAGCATCACAACTGTGTTTTCGTGGGGCTGGATGGCAGCGGCGAGGCAAAGCACGCCCACATCCGCAGCACCAACAGTGAGGGACGGGTGTTCCGCATGAACATTGAGAGCAGCGCCAGCGAACACTGCTTTCATAAGGACGGCACGGACAAGTCCCTCTATGTGTTCGAGGCCCCCATCGATCTCCTGTCCCACATCACCCTCTACCCATACGGCTGGCAGGAGCACAGCTACGTCGCCTGCTGCGGGACATCCATCCAGCCGGTGCTGGAACGGCTGCGGCAGAATCCCAAGCTGGACACGGTGTACCTCTGCCTCGACAACGATGACGCGGGCAATGACGCCTGCGACCGCATGACGGATACGTTGGAGGACATGGGCTTGGAGGTGGAGCGGCTCTGTCCGGTACGCAAGGACTGGAACGACGATCTGTGCGCCAAATTTGAGAGAAAGGAGAACTAACCATGAACGGGGATACATGGATCTTCCTCGCCCTCTGCGGCGCTCTGCTGGTGTTTTTGCTCATGGCATCCTTCCTCTCCAAGAGCTACTCCCTCAACAACATCAAGAGCAAGACGGTGGGCGACGGTCAGCACGGCACGGCGCGGTGGGCGACGCCCAAGGAGATCGGCAAGACCTATCACACCGTACCCTTCCGCCCCCGCCGCTGGCGCAAGGGGAAGGAGCTGCCCACGGAGCAGGGGCTCATCCTCGGCAGCGTGGGCGGCAGAAAGCGTAAAAGCAAGGGAGGTTTCCTGCGGAAAACCTCCCGCAAGCTGCTGGAAAAGCTGCGCCGTCCTGTGGCGGGAAAGCAGAAACGGAAATCGAAGAAAAAATCAAAGGTGCTTTCAAAAATCAAAAAGATGATCGAGGAGCAGGGGGATATCCGGGCGCTGGTGGACAGCGACGACATCCACTGTCTGATGATCGGCGCCTCCGGCGTGGGCAAGACGGCGTTTTTCCTCTACCCCAATCTGGAATATGCCTGCGCCTGCGGCATGAGCTATCTGGCGCTGGACACCAAGGGGGATCTGGCGCGGAACTACGGCGCCATCGCCTCCCGGTACTACGGCTATCGGGTTTCCGTCATCGACCTGCGTAACCCTACCCGCTCAGACGGCTTCAACTTTCTGACGCTGATGAATCACTACATGGATATTGCGAGAGCAGATCCGTCCAACTTGGCGGCGCGGGCCAAGGCGGAAAAATACGCCAAGATCCTTGCCAAGACCATCATCAGCCCGGACGGTGACGCCTCTCAATACGGGGATAACGCCTACTTCTATGACAGCGCCGAGGGATTGCTGGCGGCCGTTGTGCTGCTGCTGGCGGAATTCGTGCCGCCAAAGGACGGAGAGCCGGAAAAGCGGCACATCGTGTCGGCCTTCAAGCTGGTGCAGGATCTGCTGGCGATGCCGAGCTCACGGGGCAGGAACGGCTTTCAACTGCTGGTGGACATTCTGCCGCCGGAGCATAAGGCGCGGTGGCTGGCGGGCGCGGCGCTGACGGCGGCGGATCAGGCGATGGCCTCGGTCATGTCCACCGTTCTCTCCCGCCTGAACGCCTTTCTGGACACGGAGCTGGAGCAGGTCATCTGCTACGACAGCCCCATCAACGCGGAGATGTTCGCCTCGGAGAAGTGCGCTATCTTCCTGATTCTGCCGGAAGAAGACCCCGCCAAGAATTTCATCGCGGGCCTTATGATCCAGAACCTCTCCCGTGAGCTGTTCTCCGTGGCGGACGAGCATGACGGCAGACTCAAGAACCGCGTGGTGCTGTTCTGCGATGAGCTAGGTACCATGCCGCCCTTCGACATCCTGCCCCTGTTCAGTGCGGGCCGCTCCCGCGGGCTGACGCTGGTTCCCATCATCCAGAGCCTTGCCCAACTGGAAAAGAACTACGGAAAAGAGGGCGCGGAGATCATTTGCGACAACTGCCAGGACACCATCTTCGGCGGCTTTTCGCCTCAGAGCAAGACGGCCGAGGCCCTCTCCGCCGCCCTTGGCAGCCGCACGGTGCTCTCCGGCTCCGTCAGTCAGGGCAAGGAGAGCAGCCAGTCCTTGCAGATGATGGAGCGCCCGCTCATGACGCCAGACGAATTGAAGTCCATCCCCAAGGGCGAATTTGTGGTGATGAAAACGGGCACCCATCCCATGCGGACGAGACTGCGCCTGTTTTTGGATTGGGGCATCACCTTCGATCCCGATGGGTACCGGATGCCGGAGCGGGCGGCCAGAAAAATCTCCTATGTGAACCGCGACGAGCTGGCCCGCAATATTCAGAACCGCCGCGAAAACAGCCCTTACAACACGGAGGATAGCAAATGAGCAAATTTAACTTTATTTACGCCGAGGATCTGAGCCACCGGGAAAAGACGGTCTACATCTACCTCCGGGATCGCGCGGATGCCTCCGGCGTCTGCTGGCCGGGGATCAAGACCATCGCCGGTGAGTTGGGCCTCTCACCCCGCACCGTCCAGCGGGCCTTGGCAGATCTGGAACACAGGCAGCTCATTGAGAAGCGGCAGCGCCACCGCGCCAACGGCAGCCTTACCAGCAATCTGTACCGCCTGACAGCGGCAAAAAAGTCACAGTCTCCCGCCAAGGGGGGACTGTGACCTTTTCTCTCCTAAAAATCTGTCCATAGGGTGGCGTCATCATGGCGCATCCAGAAGAACCTACTCTACCGGAGGATATACCAGTACAGAGAAAGAACAAGAATATAAACAATGTTCTTCATGATATAGGTCCATTTGTTGTTGGCATGGTCTTTTCTGAAAATCCACTATAGTTATTCCTGCGGCCACTGAGGTCCTATCTCTGTGGCCGCTGGAGAGGGCTCTATACACTATAGCTATTAGAGCCTGAAACATCTGCACACTCTCTATTCAGCTGGTCTTAGAACTCTATATAGGCAGCAGCATGGCTGTCACAGCGGAGAGCAGCATCAGCGC
>UMHI01022858.1_pt1 | contig 34738 bp, 29 predicted proteins | sample 1965481 | NCBI WGS metagenome assembly UMHI01 (sample SAMEA4836093, study PRJEB28245) | human gut metagenome | biome: gut microbiome; material: fecal sample | place: Denmark | collected 2008 | reverse complement strand
AGGCGAGGAGGGGGCTTTCCGCTCGCCCCCTCCACCCCTTCGGGCTGCACACCCATGTTTCTTGGATTTTATCGGAAGTTTTATGGTTAGTTTACCTATCGTCTTCCCAACCAACACAATAAACCTGTAACATGGGAGTGCGCTGCGAAGGGGTCAAGGGGGCGATCGCAGACTTCGTCTGTTTCTATTGCCCCCTTGTCGCGTCCGCAGACGCGAAACCTCCGCGCCGCAGACAAATTCTATTTTATTGAATAAACTCGATTTCAAAAAAGGAGCTGACCACCCAGATGCCGCAGGAATCCAAAGCGCACCGTCTTTGGACGCTCTTTTCTTCCATGCTTCTCATCAGCACCTTCACTTTCGGCGGCGGATTCGTCATCGTATCGCTGATGAAGAAGAAATTCGTTGATGAGCTGCATTACCTGACCGAAGAGGAAATGCTGGACATGACTGCCCTGGCGCAGACCGCACCGGGCGCGATTGCCGTCAACGGTGCCATTCTCGTTGGGCGGCGCATCGCCGGGATTTCGGGGCTGATTGTCGCGGTACTGGCGACAATTCTGCCGCCGATTGTCATCATCAGCATCATCTCTATGATGTACGCCGCGTTCGCCGAGAACGAATGGGTACGCGCGGTGCTGACGGGGATGCAGTCGGGCGTGGCGGCGGTCATCTGCGACGTGACGGCAAATCTTGGCGGCAAGGTCGTGCAGTCGAAGGATTGGCTGAATCTGCTGCTGATGGCGGGCGCGTTCGCGGCATCCGCCGTCTTTCACGTCAACGTCATCGTGGTCATCCTCGTCGCGGCGGCGATTGGCGTTATCCGGGCGCTGCTGGCGCGAAAGGGGGGCGTATCCGCATGATGGTGCTGTTCCTCGTCTTTTTCCAAATCGGGCTGTTCAGTGTCGGCGGCGGATATGCTGCCATGCCGCTGATTCAGTCACTGGTCGTGGAATCGCACGGCTGGCTGACGATGGCAGAATTTACGAACCTAATGACGATTGCCGAAATGACCCCCGGCCCGATTGCGGTCAACTCCGCGACATTCGTCGGGATGCGCTGCGCCGAACTACCGGGGGCGCTTGTCGCGACGTTCGGATGCATCGCGCCGTCGCTGATTCTCGTCACGCTTCTTTCCTATTTGTATGGGCGATTTCGTTCCGGGCAAACGATGCAGAACGTGCTGGGCGCGCTGCGTCCCGTGGTCGTCGCGCTGATTGCGTCGGCGGCGCTGAGCATCGTGCAGGTCGCGGCGGTGAAATCGGGCGGCGGCGTGTCCATCGTCGGCATTGTGCTGATGGTCGCGGCGTTCCTCGTCCTGCGCTGGAAGAAATGGAACCCGATTCTGGTGATGCTGCTCTGCGGCATCGGCGGTGCGGCGGCGCACGCGGTCGGCTGGCTGTAACGAAAATCTTCCGAAACCATTTGTCCGCCCTTGACAGGGATTGGTGCGTGTGCTATACTCCAAACCGAAGCGGTTAGTTGCAATTAACTAATTAGGAGACATACGCGCATGAATATCCTGTACATCCTGCTTGCCCTGGGCATCATCGGCCACGCCATCAACATGTACTGCGACCGCATCCTGAGCATCTTCCCCAACGGCACGCTGAAACTCGTCAACTACAGCAAGCTGAAGGAAGGCGACTATGCTGCGAAGCTGATGGAGGGCGTTTCGCCAAGTGTGCCGATGCGTTCAGGCGTGCTGGGCGTGTTTGCCATCGTGCTGGAGTTCTGCGGATACGCGGCACTGGCGGCGTATGCGTACCAGAAAGCCCCGGTGTACGGCGCAATTCTGTTCGTCGGCACGACGTTCGCGTGCATCGTCAGCTCCGCGTATCACCTGAAGTGCGGGCTGGCGGAGTACATGTTCCTCAAATACGGGCGGGACGAGCGTGCCAAGGGCATGATGCTTGACCTGATGGGCAGCGGCGCATCCCTGCCCTGTGTTCTTTGGGAATGATGACGTTCTACATCACGCTGATGGTTGCTATCATCACCGGCACGATTGGCTTCCCGATCTGGGCGCTCGTGTTCACGATTCTCCCGATTTTCCTCGTCATGTTCCCCCTGCAAATCGTCGGCACGCTGCATATCGCCGCGATGGTGTCAATGCTTGGCTGGATGTTCCTGATTTTACCGCAAAAGGACTGCTGCGCGGACACTTTTCTCCGCTCACAGCCCTTTTTCTGCGTTTTCCCTCACTCGCGCGGATTTTTTGCAAAAATCACGAAAATTCTCTTGACAAACGCCCCGATTCGCGCTATAATAATCAATGTTGCGGATGACCCGCCGCAATGTGAGCTTCATATGGAGAGTTGGCTGAGTGGTCTAAGGCGCACGACTGGAAATCGTGTGTGGGCTTATACCCCACCTAGGGTTCAAATCCCTAACTCTCCGCCAGATTAGCATCGATTCGATAGAATCGGTGCTTTTCTTTTGCCCTCGCAGCGAATCCTCCCCCCCCAGTCACCAAAAAGTGCCTCGCTAATAAAAAAGTGCGTACTTGCGTCCATATCACAAATGGTGTATTCTTTACAAGATAACCCCTTTCCCCGAACGACCCACCTTGGAGGAACCCATGAAGAAACTGATTTCCCTGCTGATGATGATTTTGCTGCTGCTGTCCGCTGCGCTGGCGGAAGTGAGCACCCCGACCTGCACCACCGTGACGCTTACGACCGGCAGCGTTCACGGCGGATTTCATCGCGAAGATGCATGAGGTTTTCCCGGACTACGCGGGCGAAAACCATCTGGAAATGACGGCGGGATTCCTGTTCCCGGCAGAGTAATACTATTTCCAGACGAAAATGCGCCAAGATGCGCCGCGAATTTTTCATTCTGGCTAACGTGAATGAAACGCAGCGTAGCAGCGCTACGCTAAGTGGAATGAACGGACGCCAGAAGGGAAAAGGCGCAAGCAGATGGCGCAGGTGAATCTGGAAATAGTATAGGCAGCAGAAAAAACAGGCTGTTCGAGCGTTTTGCCCGGACAGTCTGTTTTTTGTCAGTATCCTGCTTTCTGCAATTCGTCCAGCAATGCGCACTTGCGCTTGTAGTCCCTGCGCCACTGTTCAGCAAGGTCAGCAATTATCTTTCTTCCCTCGTCGGTGCCTTTCATGCGTTCCAGCTGCCGGATGACCTCGCAGTAGGCGGCGCGCGACGAAGCCGCTTGCATAGCGCGATTCACCATGTCGCGGTAGAGTGCCAGCGTGCGGGCGGAATTCCATGCCATCAGCGGGTCAAAATAGGTACACAGTCCCTCAAAATTGCTGTGTTGCTGAATCCGCTGGAGCAGTTGCTCCCACTGCTCAATGGATGCCAGCAGGGGCAGGCGGATAGTGCTTGTCGTCGGCAGTTTCAGCAAACGTTCCGCCTCGTCGCGCCATGCATCGGTGGGAAGCGTCGCTCGAAGCGCATCAATCTGCTCCATGCTGTACTGATTGTACTGCTCAATGTATTGCCGAATCTCCCGCTGCGCAAGGTCAGGCTGATTCGCACGCTGATAGAGCAAAATCAGCTGTTCGCGGCGCTGCTTGCATGGCATATATTCCCCGGCGAACGTCTGCAAATCCGCCTTGACCTGCTCGATGGCTTCCGTCCACTTTTCCGCCGCCATCAGCGTTTTCAGTGTCCGGTCATGCGCATACGGCACATCCCAATGCGAATGCCAGAAGCCGATGATGTCCTCCTGCGAAGCGTGCAGCTGCTGCATCGTTTTTTCACGCTGATTCAGCAGATTCACCATCGCGCCTCCACCGCGTTCCTGCGCATTCGGCTTCCATTCGGCAATTTTTTCGTCCAGCAGCGCAAGATTCCGCTGATGAATCGCTTCGTCCCACGGATACGAAAACAAGAACGCCAGCGGCGCGGTGAAATACGGCAGCGGTTGCCACGTCCGGAATGCAGCGGCGAACCACTCGTACATTGCCGACTGCTGGTCGGGTGCTGCGATGGCAAGAATCTGCATCCATGCATCGCGGCAAGCGTCTTCGATATCCTCCTGTTCAAGAATTTCATCGGCGGATTCAAACATCATTGCCGTGTCGCAAACGAGTTCAAACGCCAGCATCACATGTTCCGGCGTCAGCAAATCAGCCAATTCCGCATCCATCAGCTCCAGCAGTTCCTGAACAGGTGATTCCTCTTCTTCGTCATATTCCGCGTATTCGTCATACTCGTTTTCGGAATAGCGTTCGGCGGCGTGAAGCGTCTGCGTCAGGGTGCGCTGCCAATTGAGGCGGCGTTCATCCGCACGGACAGGTGCATTTCCCTTGCACAGCATCAGCCGATTTCGGAGTGCTTCGTCCTTTTTCAGCAGCGGACGAAGAAAATCCCGAAGCGTTTCAGCGGACAGGCTGTTCAGCTTCTTCTCCCACTCCGGCGCGGGCAATTCCGCTTCCGGCAGATGGGTCGCCGCAAAGAGAACCGCCGCCATATGCTTGCAGTTTGCGCCCTCTTTCGCAAAAGGGCAGGTGCAGGACAGAGTTGCCACGGCATCGCCTGCCAGCGTAATCTCAACCCGATACAGCCACGTGCCTTCCACATCAGCAGTGATTTTCTCCTGCGTGCAGTGCAGATTTTTCACTGCCCCGGCACGCCAGTAATTGCGCCCGCGCGTAATCATCTTCGAGATAAAATTCTCTTTCCAGTCAGTGATGTGCATCGGCATTCCACCTTTTGCAAAACAGGCTGCCCGTTTTTCTCGGACAGCCTGCTTGCTTATTCCTTCGTCTCAATCTCAATGCCGCGTTCTGCCAGCCAGTTCGGCCAGTAGTCGTCGGTGTAAAGCAATGCCTCGCGGGTGGAGGGCATCGGGGGCAGCGAGCCGCCCGTAGCGTAAATCAGCGCGGAAATCGGCAGAACTGTGTAGCCCTGCTCCTCGTAGTAGGTCAAGACAGCATCAAGAATTTCCCAGCTGTGATTCGCGTCGAGATGGCAGAGCAAAATATTGCCGGGCGCGAGCTTGGCACGCGTCGTACCGTTCTTGATGCACTCTTCCACCGTGTATTTGCCGATGGAGTCCTTCGTGCTCATGTTCCACAGCACGCACTCCATGCCTTCCGCGCGCGAAACGCTGATGACGTTGCTGTTCACGTCCCCGTACGGCGGGCGCATCAGGCGCGGCGAGACGCCCAGCGTTTCCGCCATGGTCTCCGCCGGGAAAACGATTTGGCGCATCATGCTGTATGGCCGTTCCTTCGTCAGCTGCGGATGCGTGTTCGTGTGGTCGCCGATTTCATTGCCCGCCGCCAGCACGCGCTTGGATTCCTCCGGGAACGTGCGGACGAAATAGCCCGTCATGAAGAAGGTGATATTCGTGTTGTGCTTCGCCAGCACTTCCAGCACCTGATCGGTGTTCTTGCCGCCGAAACCGCAGTCCATGCCGATGCCGACAAGTTTCCGCTCCGTCTCCACGTTCTTGACGGCGCGCTGTCCCTTCGCAACGACGGTCAGGTAACCGCCATCCGCCACACAGCGGTCGCCCAGCCACACGCTCAGGCGAGTGTATCCCTCCATATCAGCGGTTGGGGTGATGGAGAAGCTCATGTCGCCGCTCGGATTCGACCACTTCGCTTCCGCCAGCGCTGTACCCTTGTCATCGCGCAGCTGGAAGGTGTTGTTGCCCTTGACGATGGTGGATGAATTCGTCACCGTCATGCGGACGCTCATCTTCTTGCCCACCGTGCCAAAGTTGATGCCCAGATAGAACTGCACGTTCGGCAGGCGCTGGATGGTCAGCGTGTGCTTGCCTGCACCGGTGTAGCCGTCGCCGCTCTGCAGTTCAAAAACGACCTTGCCGCGTTCCTCCACCACCTGCGTCGGAACGGTCAGCGTGGTACTCTTCTGCCCTGCCGGGATGACCACAGAATACGCGCCGTCCAAGCCGTCGCAGGTCAGGGAAACCGTCAGGTCTTTGTCGCTTGCGGGCGCCACGTTCAGCTTCAGCGTATAATCATAGCCGCCGTTGATTTGCCCGTTTTTCTCGGCAAAGGTGACTTTCACGCCGTCCGCCAGCGCGACGGACATCAGCAGCGCCAGCATCATGCCCAGCGCACAGAACCATTTTTTCATGTGCAGCCTCCATTGGTCGTCGATCGTTGATATATCTGCTCGGACATACACGTCCACTTCTATTATACCATTGATTGAAAAGGAACACAAGTGCAAAAAAGCGCCGCTCCGCTTAACCATATTCAATCAGCGGGGCGGCGCGATGTGTCAGAGGATTACTGCTCTGCCAGCTTGTTCAGCATCTCAACGATGCCGCGGCTGTTCTCCAGCTGATTCTCCATGCCTTCGACAATCTGCTCTTCCGCAGTCGTCTCATCCGCATCCGCGTGCAGGACAACCGGCAGCTGCTTGCCGACGAACTGCTCCGCGAAGGCGTCCAGCATTTCCTGCGTCAGACCTTCGATTTCATTTTCCAGCGTCAGCTTCAACTCCGTCACCACATTGTTCGCATCCAGATGCAGTTCAACATCAAGCGTGTATTCGTCCGGCAGCATAGACGTGATGGTGGTGGTAAGAACTCTTCCTTCAGCAGCGGGTTCTTCCGTCGCTTCGGGTTCGGCGGTGGGTTCTTCCGTTGCTTCGGGTTCGGCGGTGGGTTCTTCCGTCGCTTCCGGTTCGGCGGTGGGTTCTTCCGTCACGTCCGGTTCGGCGGCGGGTTTTTCCGTCGCGTCGGGTTCGGCGGCGGGTTCTTCCGTCGCCTCGGGTTCGGCGGTGGGTTCTTCCGTCGCTTCGGGTTCGGCGGTGGGTTCTTCCGTCACAGCGGGCTCGACAGCGGGTTCTTCCGTCACAGCGGGCTCGACAGCGGGTTCTTCCGTCGCAGCGGGTTCAACAGCGGGTTCTTCCGTCACATCCGGCTCGACAGCGGGTTCTTCCGTCGCAGCGGGTTCAACAGCGGGTTCTTCCGTCACATCCGGCTCAGCGGCGGGTTCTTCCGTCGCTTCGGGTTCAACAGCGGGTTCTTCCGTCGCAGCGGGCTCGACAGCGGGTTCTTCCGTCACAGCGGGTTCGACAGCGGGTTCTTCCGTCGCGGCGGGCTCGGCGGTGGGTTCTTCCGTCGCTTCGCCGTTCAGCGCGCTCTGCGCCAAGCCAAGGTTCTGCATCAGCTCATCCAGCTGCGCGGACACGTTGTCGAGGTAGCCCTGCGCCGCCGCCTGATTCGCCTTTGCGGTGTCCAGTTCAGCGGTCAGCGTTTCCACCTGCGCCTTGTTCGCTTCGTTTTCGTCGTTCAGCACAACCAGCTGGGCTTCCAGTTCCGCCACCTTTGCGGTGGATTCTTCCAGCACCAGCTGCGCTTCGCGGAGGTCGTTCTGCGCGGTGGTCAGTTCCGCCTGCGCCGTCTCCTTGTCAGCGATGGTCTGCTGGAGTTCGGTGTTGCTGGCTGCCAGCTGACCGTTGACCTCATCCAGCTGACTGGACAGGTTATTCGACCGCACGAACAGCGCGACCATCACGATGACCGCCACGACCAGCACGACGATGAGTGCAAACAGGGAGACTTTCTTCTTCTCGCTGTTTTCCGGCGTGTTCTGTGCCGGTGTCTGGGACTTGTTTTCGGACATGGGAACTTCCTCCTTGCTTTGTCAGTCGAATCTCAGGCTGTGAATAAATGCGGCTGTCATCCTATTTCCAAATGCGAATGCGCAAGCAGATAGCGCAAATGAATTGGGAAATAGGCTCACTCCTCTGCCTGCCCAAGGAGCTGCCGTGCGGCGTCCACCTGCGCCTGAAGGGATGAAAGCGTCTTTTGCAGCGTCTCCACCTCTCCGATCAGCTCACTGTCCGGGGTCCGAAGGAGAGCGAGCTGCTGCGTGAGCGTTTCCGCCTGCGCCGCTAATTCCGCATTCTCGCTGCGGAGCGCCTTGCGCTGGGCGCGGAGTTCCTGCTCGCGCGCGGACGCTGCATCCGCTTCGGGCTGCACCGCCTGCAATTGCGCCAGCGTTTCCGGCAGGTCAACGTCGATTTGCGCGCGCTGCGTCTGCTGGAGCTTCAACCGCGCCAGACTTGCATCCAGCTGCAATTGCGTCAGGCGAAGCTGCTCGCCCTGCTGCGCCAGCCGAACCGCCAGCACGCACAGCGCCACGCACACCACACACATCACCGCGACAAAAATGGCGCGGAATCCCTTGGAAACTTTCGGCAGCATGCTGCTTCCTCCTCTTCCAGTCTCGCCAACAGGGAGCCTTTCTATTCACTATTGTAGCATATTCCGGTACAAATTGCAAAGCAAAAGCGCTGAAAAATGCCGCTTGTTCGGCAATTTGTTACAAATCATTCATTTTTTGAGCCGCGTCGGCGAGACTTTTGGCGAGATAGTCCAAATTTTCCTGCCGGCAGACGGTATCGCGGGAAGTGTGGATGCGCCCGGTGATGAGTCCCACCCCCGCGCTGTGGTGGTATGCCGACACACCCACCCCGCACACGAACCGCCGATAATCGCCCGCGCCTTGCACGCCCGTGCGTCCGAAGAACTGCGTCGACACGCCGGATGCCATTGCGTTCGCTTCGAGGGATTCGCGGACGGCGGCGTATTCCGGCTTATCCTGCGCCATTTTCGGGGCGCTGATGACAAACGTGTCGCCATCCCCAACGCAGTTGAGGTCAACAAGCAGCTTCATCGTCTGCACTTCGACGTGCTGTGCGCCGTAGCTCTTTGCGCCGCGGCTGCCCGTCTCCTGATGGTCAAAGAGGATGAACGCCGTCTTTTCGCGCGCTTCAGGGGACAGGCGCTGCATCGTCTCCAGCAGGGCGGCAATGCCGGATGTGTTGTCATTGACGTTATGCTTGTTCGCCGCGCCGAACATCATCAGCAGCATCAGCGCCAGATAGGCGAAAAAGAACGTCAGAATCAGCCAATCGCCGCTCTTCGTCGCCAGCCCGACCAGCGTGCCAATCAGCAGGGAAATCAGCAGCATTCCCAGCAGCACCGCGCCCTGCGCGAGGATATACACCGGGAAATTCCGGGGGATGCGCAAATCGGGTATGCCGATGGTCGCCGCCGTATCGTAGTGGGCGCTGATGAGCAGTTCGGCATTTTGAGGGTCGCCGGCGACGATGTTGCGGTGGCGCAGCTTGTCCTTTCGGTTCATGCCGTCCACATAGGGGCGATACCCCATTTCGCGCATCTTCGCCATCACCCACTTCTCGAACGCCCGCTTCTGCGCCGTCGTTTTGCGGATGGGGAACTGCGCGTCGATTTCTTCGCGTATGGTCATGCTTGCTCCTTTTCGACGACCTGCCGGAGGACGGCTTCCACCGTGTCCGCCACGCCCTGCAGGGTAATTTCGTCGTACGTCGTGTCATGTTTGGTATGAATTTTGCTGCAGTACCAGCCTACATGCTTTTTCTTGCGGCAGGCGCAGATGCCCACGCCGAGCTTGAAGTGCTTCTGGTCGGAGGAGAAATTGCACTTCTCCATGTTGCCAAGGACGACCGGAATGCCGCTGCTTTGCCGCGCCGTCTCGCCCAGTGCCGGATACTTCTCCCGTGCCGCTTTCGGCACAAGCATCAGCATGGCTTCCCCCACGCCGATGCAGTCCATGTTCAGCACAAGCGTCTTTTTTGCCACCTGCTTATGCGCTTTCGCCAGCCCCGATGCGCCGAGCAGCCCCTTCTCCTCGTTGTCGAACAGCACGAACGCAATCTCCTCCGGCTTTTCCGCCGCGAACGATTCCATCAGCGCCAGCACCCCGCACACGCCCGACGTGTTGTCATTGACGTTGTGCGGATTCGGCACGCCCGCCAGCAGCAGATACATCATCAGGCAGTACAGCCCAATCAGCGTCGCTTCCGTGCAGAAGATGCTGCCCGTGAGCTTTTTCACAATCCCCGTCGGTATGAAAATGAACACCACCATCACCAGCGCAATCAGCGCCTGAACGAGGTAGAACATCGGGCGATTCATGGGCAGCATGACATTCGGCAGCCCGACGGTTGCGGGCGTGTCGTAATGCGCCGTAACAAGCACTTTCGCCTTGTCCACATCGCCCACGACGATATTGCGGTTCGTGCAGATTGCCTTGTTTTCCTCCATCCTCGCCGCATAGCCCATTTCCTGCGCTTTTTGCAGCACATATTGGCGGAACCGCTCTTTTTGAGCCTTGCTTTTGCGCACCGGAAACCGCGCATTGACCTCCTGCATCCAGCGATTCGTATTCACTTTTCCTGCTCCTTTTCCGTGTACGGCACGACCTCCACCACCGTCAGCGTGTCTCCCTCGACGACAAAGCGAATATCCACCTCGCCATACGGCACGCCATACACGCGCTTTCCGTCATGCTGATACGCCGGGCGCGGGTCTTGCGCGAGCAAGCCCATCACGGCGGGCAGATTCTGCTTGGGAACGTACTTTTTGAGTTTCTCCGGAAAATCCACCGTCAGGCGATGGCGTTCGGTCTGCTCGGTGAACCCGCCGACCGCGTCCGGCACGCTGTCCACATACGGCAGGTACGGCTTGATGTCCACAATTGGCGTGCCGTCCATCAAATCCGCGCCGGAGACGACGAGCGTGATGCGCCCGTTCTCCTCCTCCATGCGAATCAAGCGGACAACCGTCAGACCGATGCGGTTCGGGCGGAACGGCGAGCGCGTCGCGAACACACCCAATCGGGTATTGCCGCCCAGCCGCGGCGGACGCACAGTCGGCCGCCAATCGTCCTGCTGCGCGCGGTCGAACTCCCAGAGCAGCCACAGGTGGGAGTAATCCTCAATGCCGCGGAACGCCTCGCGGACGCTGTACTTTTCCACCATCACGACGCGGGAAATCACCTCCGGCACAAGCCCCGACTGCCGCGGCACGCCGAATTTCTCCCGAAAGCCGTTTTCGATTCGTGCAATGATTTCCATCCAGATTCCTCCCCTTTTCCATACGGGATAAGTATAGCCCACCCGCGCCCTCCCGTCAAGGGGCGGAAGCAGAAAGGAATTTCTGTCAATTTTGCATTTGGCAAGAGGATTTTTCTTGGTTGATGGAGAATAATACACCATTCTTATTGCACGAAATCTTTCACAAGGAGGTGAATCCCCTTGGTAGAAGCCCGCCACATTACGATGGATTTCCGCATCGACCAAAACCGCACCACCAACCTCAAGGAGTTTGTCGTCGACGCCCTCCGCCGCCAGACGCATGCCACCACCTTCCGCGCCCTCGATGATGTATCCTTCATCGCCGAAAAGGGCAGTGTCACCGGGCTGATTGGCCATAACGGCGCGGGAAAATCCACCCTGCTCAAAATCATCAGCGGCATTTACCCGCCCACCAGCGGCAGCGTCACCCTGCAAGGCACGCTCGTTCCCATGCTCGAACTCGGCAGCGGCTTCGACGCGGAACTCACCGGGCGGGAGAACATCTTCCTCAACGGCGCGATTCTCGGCTACCCGAAGGATTTTCTGCACGACAAAGCGCCGGAAATCATTGCATACAGCGAACTCGATCGTTTCATCGACCGTCCGCTGAAAACGTACTCGTCCGGAATGCTCGCGCGGCTGGCGTTCTCCATCGCCACCATCGTTCAGCCTGATATTCTGATTGTGGACGAAATTCTTGCCGTCGGCGACGAGCGTTTCCAGCGCAAGAGCCGCGCGCGGATGCTTGAGCTCATGTCCGGCGGCGCGACAGTGCTGTTTGTCAGCCATAATTTAAGCCAGATTCGCGAACTCTGCGACCGCGTGATTTGGCTGGAGCACGGTAGAATCCGCGCGCAGGGCGACGCAAAGTCCCTGTGCGACGCATACGAAAGGGAGGCAGCCCCATGAGTGAGCAGACGCCGCGCCGACGCCGGGCTGACCGGGTGTATACGCCGGAGGAAAACGAAGCCGCGCCCTGCCGCCGCCGCATGAATGCGGACGAACCCCCGCGCCGACGCCGAACGCGCGAGTATTATTCGCCTGAGGAGTTCATCCCGTACCCTGCGGAGGATTCGTTCGATGTGCCTCCGGACACGCCGTCCGCGCCCCCGAAACGGAAATTCCGTCTGCCGCCGCTGGGCGAATCGCTGCGCAGGACGATGCAATTGCTCCGTTCTGCGCGCCCGGATTTCCCCTTCCGCCGTCCGCATGGGGTCGGCGACTTGCTGAACATGCTGCTGGATGCGCTGCTGTGGCTGCCAAAACTGACGGTGCATTTGACGCTGTATGCCTGCCGTTACCTGCGTGCATCCGTCCGCTATGCCGTGGAGGGCGCAACGCCGCTCTGGCAGGCGTTTCTGCTCCGCCCGTACAGCTGGGCGGGGTTCTATCTGCTGCTTGGGGGGCTGGCATTCTGCGGTGTTCATCTGATGTCGCGCGGGTCAACGGGCGCATCGTTCGCCGGGTTCGTGCTGCTGCTCGCGCCGCTGGCGTGGGGCATCGTGCTGGGCTGGGCAGCGGCAAACGCGCTGCACCGGCACTGCTTCTTCTCCCGGTGGACGTTCGTCGCGCTGGAAGTGCTGTGCGGCCTCGGCATTGCGGGCACGCTGCTGGGGTATCCCATTGCGCTGCTTGCGTCGGCGCTGCTGCCGCTGTGGATGCTCGCGGGCGCTCTGCTCCTGCGCCGCACGACGCTGCGCTCCTTCTCCCCTGCCGCCATCGTCGATTTCTTCCAGCGCCTGAAGCCGCGCTGGGAACTGCGGCGAATCGGGCTGCACACGGCAGCGACCGTCAGCTACACTGCACCCGTCAAACGCAATCGCTTCTTTATTGAGTTGCAATGTACGCATCCGAGCACGGGGAATGCGCTGATTTTGTTTCATACGTCCACCATTGAACCGGCGCTGGGGCAGAAGGTGCATGTGATTCTGCATCCGACGGAAGAAGACATATATGAAGTGGACTTGACGACGAGCATTCCGCGGGTAAAGATTCGGAAGAATGACTTGTGGCGGAATCGGGAATAAGATAGCATCGGAGGTATCACCATGGAATCATCCCTCAACATTCAAAAAATCGTCAAGCCCTCCTTTGCCGTCATCGGCATCGAAGGCTCGACAGACGACGGCGAAGGCTTCATCCCCATGCTCTGGTCGGACGCGAACGCCCACTTCGACGAAGTCTCCCCCGTCGCCAGCCGCGACGAAAACGGCGCGCTGCTCGGCATTTGGGGCGTGATGAGCGACGAAACCCGTTCGTTCCTGCCGTGGACAGACGGCTTCTCGCGCGGTTTGTACCTTGCGGGCGTGGAATGCCCCATCGACGCGGAAGTGCCGGACGGATGGACGAAGTGGGTCGTGCCGGGGTATGAGTACCTTGCCATAGAGAATCGCCGCGCGGACACGTTCAGCCGCATGGTCGATTACTTCCGCGAAAACGGCGTGAAGCTCGTCGGCGCAGTGCAGGAATTCACCGACCCGAAAACGCAGCAGGAGTATCTGTACTTTCCGATTCGGGCATTATGACAGCTTGACGCATTTCCAAACGGATGCTATAATACCCCATGAATCTGATGCAGAGGTGAACATGATGGCAGAAGAATGTACGCATGACTGCTCCTCGTGCGGGAGCGCGTGCGCATCGCGGCAGAAGCCGCAGAGTTTGCTTGCCCCGGCAAACGCGGGCAGCCGGGTGAAGAAGGTCATCGGCGTTGTCAGCGGCAAGGGCGGCGTGGGAAAATCGCTGGTAACGGGTCTGCTCGCGTGCGAAACGGCGCGGCGCGGGAAAATCGCCGGGGTACTGGATGCGGACATCACCGGGCCGAGTATGCCGCGCATTCTGGGCATCCGCGACAAGGCGGTCGGCAATGAGCTGGGCATTCTGCCGCAGGAAGCCGAAAACGGCGTGAAGGTTATGTCCATCAACCTGCTGCTGGAACACGACACCGACCCCGTTATCTGGCGCGGCAGCCTGATTGCGGGCACGGTCAAGCAGTTCTGGACGGATGTGTGCTGGGGGGATGTGGACTGCCTGTATGTGGATATGCCGCCGGGAACGGGCGACGTGCCGCTGACGGTGTTCCAGTCGCTGCCGGTGGATGGCATCGTAATCGTCTTAAGCCCGCAGGAGCTGGTCGGCATGATTGTGGAGAAAGCCGTCAAAATGGCGCAGATGATGAACATCCCGGTGCTGGGCTTGGTGGAAAACATGGCGTACATGATCTGCCCGGACTGCGGCAAGCGCCTGTACCCCTTCGGCGAAGGGCGCACGGCGGATGTCGCGAAGCAGTACGGACTGCCGATGCTGGCACAATTGCCGATTCAGCCCGAACTTGCCAAGAAGTGCGACGAAGGCCGCTTGATGGACATTCAGCTGCCGGAAATGGGCAAAGCAGTGGATGCCGTGCTGAAATGCAAGGTTCGCAAGCATGAATAATCGAATCCCGTCGGAATCCTCCGGCGGGGTTTTTCATATCGAAACGGTTCTCGCAGCAGGAAAATCCGGCACACATGTCGAATAATAGTTGATTCAGCGGAACAAATCCGCGCTTTTCTCCGTCTAATCCAGCGGAAAGGGAGGAAAAGCGCCGCTTGTTTCGTTATATCATTGGAAGGCGCGGGCTTTTCGCCACTTTCCGGCAGGGGAAGTGCAATTTAGCCCTTGCACACTGCCCGATAAATGTGTACAATATAGATGGGCGATTGCCCATACGCCTCTTTCCGGCAAATCCGGCAGGAGGATAACGCTTGCTCCGCTCGCCCTGAGTGTGAAGGAAGGGAATTATCATCATGAAGAATCATGCCGCTGCAACTGTTCGCAACCGCATTCTCAAGGGTGCTGCCCTGTGCGGTGTTTTGGCGCTGTCCATGACGCTAACGGGCTGCTTTGTGCCGCCGGACGACCTGTCGGGCGACCTGTCCAATCAGGGTGTTGTTTACAATACGGTTGCTGTCACAGCGCCCCCGCGCACCGCCACGCCCACTCCTTCGCCCACGCCGACGGTTGAATCCGTTTTCAATTTCGGCACGAACACCGTCATGCCGACGACACAGCCAGGCGTGATTACGTCCAACGGCATTGTCACCGTGGTGACCACGCCGCCCGGCAGCATCGCCACCACCGCGCGGCCGACCGCAACGCCCACGCCGACTGCGGCTGCCGTTCTCAAAAAAGGCTCGTCCGGCGCCGATGTCAAGACGCTCCAGCGCCGCTTGAAGCAGTTGGGCTACTACACCGGCAGCGTTGACGGCGATTTCGGCGACGCGACGGAGAAGGCGCTGCGCGCGTTCCAAGACCGCAACAATCTGCTGGTGGACGGCATCGCGGGCAAATCGACGCTGGCAAAGCTGAACAGCTCCAACGCTGTCAAGGCAGCCGCCGCAACCGCTACTCCGCGCAAGACCGCAACCCCCAAGCCGAAAACCACCGCGACCCCGAACCTCTCCACTGAGTATTATCTCCAGAGCGGTTCGTCCGGCACACGCGTCCGCACGCTGCAGGCGCGCCTGATTGAACTGGGCTGGATGGCGGGTTCGCCGGACGGCAACTACGAGGGTGCGACCGAATACGCCGTCAAGGCGTTCCAGAAAAAGTACAAGAGCCTGTACACCGACGGTGTCGCCGGGCCTTCGACGCTGCAAACGCTGTATTCTTCCTCCGCGGCGAAATCCTCCACGCCCGTGTCCTCCATCGGCACGACGCTGGAGTCCGGCATGAAGAACAGCGGCGCCGTCAAGGCGATGCAGACGCGCCTGAAATCCTTGGGCTACCTGACCGGCACAGCGGACGGCTCTTTCGGCGACGCGACAAAGGCGGCAGTGATCGCCTTCCAGACGGCGAACGGCCTGAAGGCGGACGGCAAGGCGGGCACATCCACCCTGAACCGCCTCTATTCCGATGCGGCGATTGCTGCCAGCTCCATGCCGACGGCGACCGCTTCCACCTCCGTGGACGGCTACACGACGCTCTCCGAGGGCGACACCGGCACGGCGGTTCGCAATCTCCAGAAGGCGCTGAAAAACAAGGGTTACTATTCCGGCAGCGTAGACGGCAAATACGGCGCGGCAACGACGGCAGCAGTCGTCGCGTTCCAGTCAGCGCAGGGCTTGCGCGTGGACGGCAAGGCAGGTCCCGCAACCCAGCGTGCGCTGTTCACCACCTCCAGCAGCACGGATACATCCAAGTACACCACGCTCCGGCCGGGTGACAGCGGCGCGGCGATTCGCCAGCTGCAGACGACGCTGAAGCAGAAGGGCTATTATACCGGCACGATTGACGGCGATTACGGCTCCGGCACAACGGCGGCGGTCAAGGCGTTCCAGAAGAAGATGAACATCACGCCGGTGGATGGCATTGCGGGCGACAAGACGCTGACGCTTCTGTACTCCTCTGACGCGGTGGACAGCGACGAATATGCGACGCTGCGCCCCGGCGACACGGGCGCGGCAGTGCGCACCATGCAGGCGACGCTGTACGAACTGGGTTACTACGACGGCTCGCGCGACGGCGTGTACGGCGCAACGACGCAGGATGCTGTCCGCGCATTCCAGATTCGCAACAAGGTGACACCGGTGGACGGCATCGCGGGCAACAAGACGCTGACAAAGCTGTACAGCGGCACAGCGGTTGCGGCGGCGGCGAAAACGACGGAGTACAAAACGCTCCGCAAGGGCGACCGCGGCGACGAAGTGGTGCAGATGCAGGACAGCTTGCAGCAGCTTGGCTATCTGGCAGCCGTCACGGGCTATTACGATGATGCGACCGTCGCGGCGGTTCGCTCCTTCCAGTCCCGCAACGGGCTTTCCGTGGACGGCTCCGCGGGTCAGGAGACCCTCGCGGTGCTCTACGGCAGAAATCCCCGCGCGGCATACTAAGGGGAAACGCAAGGGGATTTGCCCCTTAAACCCCACCAGAGGCTCTGCCTCTGGACTCCGCGAAGGGTCTTCGACCCTCTCGACACCCTTCTCGCGATTGAGTTGAGCACACTTTCATACAGTGTCCGCGTGTTTATTTCTAAGAATACAGTCCAGCTTGGCGCGTTTGCACGGCTGGACTGTTCTCTTATACTATTTCCAGATAAGAATGCGCCAAGATGCGCCGCGAATTTTTCATTCTGGCTAACGTGAATGAAACGCAGCGTAGCAGCGCTACGCTAAGTGGAATGAGCGGACGCCAGAAGGGAAAAGGCGCAAGCAGATGGCGCAGTTGAATCTGGAAATAGTATTATCCACAGCTTTTCCCCGTCTTCCACCGAAAGGAGGGATTTCTGTGCAGAAAATCCGCTTTCTCCCCCTGCTGTGCGTTCTGCTGATGCTCTTCACCGCCCCGACCCTGCTCGCCCAGCAGGAGCCGGATACGCCCTATCCGGCGGAAACCATGCTTTCTGTCCGCATGATGCCGCCCGGCGAACGTAGCCTGCGCAATTTCCTGTATCCAAAGCTCATGGCGCAGGAAGCCAGCATTCAACTTCCCGCCGGAACGTCCTACAATCTGCTGGTACAGACCTTGGATAACATGCGCAACGACTATCCGGAGCTGTTTCACATCGAATCCTACCGTGTCCATTATCAGCGCAATCAGCCGGATGTCGCCCAAAGCATTTCACCGCGCTACCTTTGTTCCGCCGAAGAGGCATCAGCCTTGCGCAAACAGCTGCTGGAAACAGCACAGTCGTGGGTGGACGAAAATCCCGACCCGCTGGCGCTGTACGAACGGCTTGTACAGAATACAACCTATTCACCCGACAGCATGTGGCAGCACGCGGCCGTGGGCGCTTTGCTGTATGGCGAAGCCACCTGCGCAGGATATGCGCAGGCGATTTCACTGCTCTATCGGCTTGCGGGCATTCCATGCGCAACCATCATCGGCGAAGCGTCAGACACAAGCGGCGAAACCGGTTTGCACGCATGGAATGTGACCAATTTCGGCTTTCTTGACGCAACATGGGGGGCCGCTTTCGACGGGCATGTGTTCCACAGCAACTACGCCATGGGTGAAGCGGATATGTCCATCGACCACACGCCCAATCGCGGGTACACTTTCCCCGACCTGAGCGGCGTTCCGAACTACTATCAGGCGCACGGGCTGTACGTCTCTACCGAGCAGGAACTGCTGACCCAGCTGATGCGTCTTGTGGACGGTGAAACCGTGGAGATTCAGCTTTCGCCCGACCTGTACGCACGGTATACAGCGGCTATGAAGGACAAGCCGTCCGATATTGTCACCTTTTGCGCCGAAGCAGCCGGGGCGGAAATTCCCTTCTACGACCCATGCCGCATCCTGTCCGACAAGGCGCATCGCGTTCTGCTGCTGATTCCCCACCCTGAATTGGCGGAGCAGTAACAGCAGTTTGCACGAGCGTAAAGGCAGATTATTGCCCCTGAGCACTTGCATGTTCGGGGGCTTTCATGTTATAATGAAAGAGTAGTGTGTCTATTCGGGAATAGGTGCGCTCATATGATTATGATTTTCCAAATATTATCAGAAATTGTTTCTATATTGAAAGGAGAACTTTATGTTCGATTGGGTCAAAAAACTGCTGGGCAGCAGCAATGACGCGGAGGTCAAAAAGCTGCAAAAGACGGTCAACGCCGTGGAAGCCCTCGAAGATGAATACAAGGCGCTGACGGACGAGCAGCTGCGTGCCAAGACGGATGAATTCCGCGTGCGCTTGCAAAATGGCGAAACCGAAGATGACATTCTGCCCGAAGCGTTCGCCGCGATTCGCGAAGCCGACGCCCGCGTGCTGGGAATGCGCCCGTACCGTGTGCAGGTGATGGGCGGTCTGGTGCTGCATCAGGGGCGCATCGCCGAGATGAAGACCGGCGAGGGCAAAACGCTGGTGTCCACCCTGCCCGCGTACCTGAACGCACTGTCCGGCAAGGGCGTGCACGTCGTGACCGTCAACGACTATCTGGCGCGCCGCGACAGCGAGTGGATGGGCAAAGTTCACCGCTTCATGGGGCTGAGCGTCGGCCTGATCGTCCACGATCTGGACAGCGCCGAACGCCGCGCCGCCTATGCCTGCGACATTACCTACGGCACGAACAACGAGCTGGGCTTCGACTACCTGCGCGACAACATGGTCATCCGCCAAAGCGAGCTGGTGCAGCGCGGCCACAACTTCGCCATCGTCGACGAAGTGGACTCCATCCTGATTGACGAAGCGCGTACCCCGCTGATTATCTCCGGCGCGGGCGACAAATCCACCGACCTCTACGCGAAGGTGGATGCGGTCGTCCGCACGCTCAAGCGCGACGTTCACTTCGAGATTGAAGAGAAGAAAAAGGCCATCAGCCTGACCGACGAGGGTGCCCAGCGCGTCGAAGCCGCGTTCGGCATCACCAACATCAATGACGCGGAAAATGCCGAGCTGAATCACCACGTCAGCTGCGCCCTGCGCGCCAACTTCCTGATGAAGCGCGACGTGGACTACGTCGTCAAGGACGATCAGGTCATCATCGTTGACGAATTCACGGGCCGCCTGATGATTGGCCGCCGCTACTCCGAGGGTCTGCATCAGGCGATTGAAGCCAAGGAGCATGTGACCATTGAGCGCGAAAGCCGCACACTGGCGACCATCACCTTCCAGAACTATTTCCGCATGTACCACAAGCTCTCCGGCATGACGGGTACGGCGAAGACGGAAGAGGACGAGTTCCAGAACATCTACTCGCTGGACGTCGTGCAGATTCCCACCAACAAGCCCAACATCCGCAAGGACTTGGACGACATGGTCTACAAGACGAAGAAGGCGAAGTTCAACGCCGTTGTGGACGCGATTGCACAGGTGCACGCAAACGGTCAGCCCGTGCTGGTCGGTACGGTCACGGTTGAAACGAGCGAAATGCTCTCCGCCATGCTCCAGCGCCGCGGCATCCAACATGAGGTGCTGAACGCCAAGAACCACGCCAAGGAAGCTGAAATCGTCGCGCAGGCAGGCCACTGGGGCGCCGTCACCATTGCCACCAACATGGCTGGCCGCGGCACGGACATTCTGCTGGGCGGCAACCCGGAGTTCCTCGCCCGCCGCGCCATGCGTCAGGACGGCTATGACGAGGAAATCATCGAAGCCGCGACGGGGCACGCGGAAGATGTGTCCGACGAAATCCTTGCCGCGCGCGAAAAGTACCAGTCCCTCTACAAGGACTTCAAGCGCACCACCGACGAAGCGCATGACCGCGTGCTGCAAACCGGCGGTCTGCACATTATCGGCACGGAGCGCCACGAATCCCGCCGCATTGACAATCAGCTGCGCGGTCGTGCAGGCCGTCAGGGCGACCCCGGTTCGACCCAGTTCTTTATTTCGCTGGAGGACGACCTGATGCGTCTCTTCGGCGGCGACCGCATCATGCCGATGGTCGAGCGTCTGGGGCTCAAGGACGACGAGCCGCTTCAGGCGGGAATGCTCACCAAGCAGATTGAATCCGCGCAGAAGCGCATCGAGGGTCGCAACTTCGAGATCCGCAAGCACGTTCTGGAATACGACAACGTGATGAACCGCCAGCGCGAGATTATCTACGGTCAGCGCCGCCGCGTGCTGATGGGCGAGAACGTCCGCGACAACATTATCGGCATGGCGTACAAGCTGATTGACGCCGCGCTCTCCCGCCACTGCGCGTCTGACGACGGCACGGATTGGGATATTCCGCAGCTGACGAATTATCTGGAAAACCTGTGCATCCACCACGGCAAGATTGCCGAATTGGAGGATGTCGTCCGCTCCGGTGACCGCGACGCGCTGGCGCAGGCGCTCAAGGACGACGCGAAGGCGTTCTACGAGGAGCGCGAGACGGCGCTGGCGGAAATCGGGCTGGACATGCGCGAAGTGGAGCGCGTTGTGCTGCTGCGCGCGGTGGATGTGCGCTGGATGGATCACATTGACGCAATGGATCGTCTGCGCGATGGCATCGGCTTCCGCGCGTACAGCGGCAAGAACCCCGTCACCGAGTACCAGATTGAAGCGGGCTACATGTTCGACGAGCTGAATCACCTGATTCGCGAGGACACGGTGCGCCGCATGTATCAGCTGCGCATTGAGCGCACGCCGGAGCGTGTGCAGGCAGCGGTTCGCCCCGTCGAGGGCAAGCCGATTGTGCCCGGCAACGGTCAGCCGCGCCAGCCCAAGCGGGTGAAGCCGTCAGAGCGCGTTGGCCGCAACGATCCCTGCCCCTGCGGTTCGGGCTTGAAGTACAAGAACTGCTGCGGCAAGGACAAAGAAACAAGGGAGTAACTCCCTTGACCCATTTTCGCGATTGAGTAGGTGGCAATTCCAATGTAATTTTCGCGTGTTTATGCAGGGATTTCGCGTCTGCGGACGCGAGGAGGGGGCTTTCCGATCGCCCCCTCCACCCCTTCGGTGCCCTCTTGCATAGTAGGTCGTAATTGTTGCTTTTTAGTTAGTGTACCTTTCGTGCCCCAACTAACATAAACCAACCAGTAACATCCGGAGGGCGAATGCGAAGGGGTCAAGGGGGGCGACCGCAGACTTCGTCTGTTTTCATGCCCCCTTGTCGCTCCCGCAGGAGCGAAACCCCCCGCAACATAAAAAATCAAGCATCAATCCACCCCAAAAGCAAAATCATCAACCAGAAAAAAGCCTTTCCTGACGATTGAAGGAGATTAAACATGGCGCTCATAGATATTCCCCAGTATCGCAGCGAACTGGCAGAGATTCGCAAATCCCTGCTTGCCGCGGGCGATGCCCTCCACATTGACCATATCCGCGAACAGCTGGATGAGCTGACCGAGGAAATGAATCAGCCCGAATTCTGGAATGACCCGGATCACTCTGCGAAGGTCAACCAAAAGGTTTCCAACCTCAAAGGCAAACTCGAGCACTACGAAAAACTGCTTTCTTCCGCCGATGATATCGAGGTCATGCTCGAAATGGCGGAAGAAGAGAAGGACGAAGATACCGTCACCGAAGCGGTGAATGAGCTGGCGACGCTCAAAGAGCATACCGACGCGCTGGAGCTGGAAACCCTCATGCGCGGCGACTATGACGACAATGACGCGGTGCTGTCCCTCCACGCGGGCGCGGGCGGAACGGAAGCGCAGGACTGGACGTCCATGCTCTACCGCATGTATACCCGCTACTGTGAAAAGATGGGCTTCACCGTCAAGGTGCTGGATTTGCTGGACGGCGACGAAGCGGGCATTAAGTCCGTCACCTTCGAGGTCAGCGGCGACCACGCCTATGGCTACCTCCGCGGCGAAAAGGGTGTGCACCGCCTCGTCCGCATCTCCCCGTTCGACGCAAACGCCCGCCGCCACACGTCCTTCGCGTCGCTGGACGTCGCCCCCATGCTGGAGGACGATGATTCCGACATCGAAATCAACATGAAGGATGTCCGCGTGGACACCTACCACTCCAGCGGCGCAGGCGGACAGAACGTCAACAAAACTTCTTCCGCCGTCCGCATGACGCACTACCCGACCGGCATCGTCGTCTCCTGCCAGACCGAGCGCGATCAGGTGCAGAACCGCGCGACGTGTATTAAGATGCTGAAGGCGAAGCTGCTGGAGCTGCGCGAGCGCGCCAAGGAAGAGGAAATGGCGAACATCAAGGGCGAAATGAAGAAGATTGAGTGGGGCAGCCAGATTCGCTCCTACGTCTTCCAGCCCTACACGATGGTCAAGGATCACCGTACAAACTACGAATCCGGCAACATTGACGACGTGATGGACGGCAACCTTGAGGGCTTCATCACCGCCTATTTGAAGATGCAGTAATGCCGAAACCCTCTCAGTGTCTGCTGGGAGGGTTCTCGCCGTTATATTGCTTTCCCCGGAAAGGAGATTTTCCGGTGCGCTATCAACTCGTTTCCGTCCTGTCGGCGCTTCTGCTTTGCCTGACCATGCTGGCAGCCATCGTTTACGGGGTCGGTACGCAGCCTGCCCTGATGCAAACGCTCATGCTGCGCACCGCTCCGCCTGAAGCAACCGGCTTTCCGGCGGAGCAATACGGTGCCGCCGCCAAGCTGATTACCGATTACCTCAAGGGCGAGGGCGACTTCCAGCTCGTATTTTCCATGAACGGCATAGCATACAACGCTTTTAACGAGCGTGAGCAAACGCATATGGCGGACGTGCGGACGCTGTTCAGCCTGTGCCGTCGTTTTTCGCTGGGCAGCATCCTCCTGACGCTGGTCGGTTGGCTCTATTCCCGGAAACAGCGGTTCTTCTGGCGAATCGTCCGGCGAACCGCCTGCTGTATACTGGCGGTTGTCGCCCTCCTTGCGCTGCTGGCGGCGATGGATTTTGACCGGCTGTTCATCCTCTTCCATCAAATCGCCTTCACAAACAACCTGTGGCTGCTCAATCCGCAAACGGATTTGCTCATCCGTTTAATGCCGACGCAATTGTTCATTGACTATGCGCAAATCATCGGCATTGTCTGGGCGGCACTGATGGGGATTCTGCTCATCATTGCCACCGTGAAGCTACGAAATCAACAATAAGGGGCGTATTCCCATGACCTACACTGAATCTGCCCGCGCGCAGCTTGATGCCTTGCAGGTGAAAGACCACGTTCGCATTCTGGCGCTGGAAACGTCCTGCGACGAAACCGCTGCCGCCATCATCGAGGATGGGCGCACCATCGTCTCCAACATCGTTTTCAGCCAGATTGACCTCCATGCGCTCTATGGCGGCGTCGTCCCGGAAATCGCCAGCCGTGCGCACGTCGAAGCCTGTGACCGCGTGATTGACGAGGCGCTCCGGGCGGCAGACATGCGCTTGCAGGATGTCGATGCCCTCGCCGTCACCTACGGGCCGGGGCTTGTCGGCGCGCTGCTCACCGGCGTCAGCTGCATGAAGGGCTTGAGCTACGCCGCAAACAAGCCGCTCATCCCCGTCAACCACATCGAAGGGCATGTGTCCGCGAACTACATCTCCAATCCGGATTTGAAGCCGCCGTTTCTGTGCCTTGTCGTATCGGGCGGACACAGCCACATCGTCCGCGTGAACGACTACGGCGATTACACCCTGCTTGGTCAGACGATGGACGACGCGGCGGGCGAAGCGTTCGACAAAGCGGCGCGCGTGCTGACGCTCCCCTACCCCGGCGGTCCGCGCATCGACGCACTGGCGGAGGAGGGTGACCCGCATTTCCTGTCGCTCCCGCATCCGCACACCCCCGGCAAGTACGACTATTCCTTCTCCGGCATGAAAACGGCGTTCCTGAACGCGGCGAACAAGATGGAGATGAAGGGCGAACCGCTCCCGAAGGCGGATATGGCGGCTTCGTTCCGCTACGCCGTCGTATCGGCGCTGGTGGAAAAGGCGATGCTGGCGGCGAAGGATACTCACGCCCCCGCGCTTGCAATGGCGGGCGGCGTTTCCGCGAATCGTCTGCTGCGCCGGATGATGCAGGAGGCCGCCGACAAGGCGCACCTGCCGCTGTACATGCCGCGCCTCGACCTGTGCACCGACAACGCGGCGATGATTGGCTCTGCGGCATACTATCGGATGAAGAAGGGCGAGCTTGCGCCCCTGACGCTCAACGCCACGCCGTCGCTTCGGCTGGTATAATTCCATTGTAATAGGAAGCAATTTTTCACGGAACACCCCATTCATTTTTTCATTCATCATTCATTCTACACGAGGAGGATTCCGCATGAAGAACAAAAACGTCTGGCAGGCGGTCAAATTCACGCTGTTCAGCGCATCCGCCGGGCTCATTCAGCTCATCAGCTTCGCCCTGCTGCATGATGTGTTCAAGATTCCCGATTACAACGCCTGTTACCTTCCCTCGCTGATTCTGTCCGTCCTGTGGAACTTCACATTCAACCGCCGCTACACGTTCCGCTCGGACGGCAACGTCAAGCGCGCGATGCTGCTCGTCGCGCTGTACTACGTCGTGTTCATCACGCTTTCCAGATGGTGGAGCACGGAATTGGTTGCAGTCGGCGTACACGACTGGCTGATTGAAGTCATCAACATGCTCGTCAACTTCGTGACCGAGTTTTTGTTCCAGAAGTTTGTGGTCTATCGCGGGACGATTGACACGAACGAGCTGGCAAAGAAGGAGCAAGCGTAATGCCGTTTGACTACAAGAAGGAGTACCGTGCGTTCTACCAGCCGCCGAAAGTGCCAGAAATCATCGACGTGCCGGAAATGCAGTTCGTGTGCGTGTCTGGTACGGGCGACCCGAACGAGGAGGGCGGCGCGTATCAGCAGGCGCTCGGCGTGCTGTACGCGGTCAGCTACACATTGAAGATGAGTCCGCGCGCTGGACACCTGATGGACGGCTTTTTCGATTACGTCGTGCCGCCGCTGGAAGGCTTCTGGCAGCAGGACGGCGTATCAGGCATGGACTACGGGCGCAAGGCGGATTTCCGCTGGCTGTCCGTGATTCGTGTGCCGGATTTCGTGACAGCGGAGGATTTCCGCTGGGCGGTGGAAACGGCGTCAGAAAAGAAGAAGCTGGACTGCTCCCGCGCTGAACTGCGTACGATTCGCGAAGGACTTTGTGTGCAGATGATGCACATCGGCGCATACGACGACGAACCCGCGTCGGTAGCGCAGATGGATGCGTTTCTGCGCGAGAACGGGTATGAAAATGACTTCACGGCGGAGCGGCTGCATCACGAGATTTATCTTTCCGACCCGCGGAAAACAGCGGCGGAGAAAAGGAAAACCGTGATTCGGCATCCGGTGAGGAAGGTATAAGCAACCTTGGGTGCTGCTTGTCAGTGGATGAGCGGCATCCTTTTTTTCTTTTGTTGCTTGGTTCCATTTGTTGCAAAGGGAATCGCGCCTGCGGGCGCGACAAGGGGGCTTTGCGGTCGCCCCCTTGACCCCTTCGCAGCGCACTCCCATGTTTCTTGATTTTTATTGTTACAGAAGGAACTTGCGCCTGCGAGCGCGTTTGGGACAGCGCTGCTTTTGGCGTTTTTTGCGAATTTTCCCCTTGTTAGACCTTGACGAATGTGGTATAATACTATTTCGGGATGAAGATGAGCCAAGATGCGCCGCGAATTTTTCATTCTGGCTAACGCGAATGAAATGCAGCGTAGCATCGCTACGCCAAGTGGAATGAGCAAACGCCAGAAGGGAAAAGGCGCAAGCAGATGGCGCAGATGAATCCCGGAATAGTATTTCTAACAGCGTGGCGGGAATGAGCCGCCAGACCCTGAGGAATAGGAGAAAAACAGCTATGGTTAAGGTCAACATTATTTCGGGTTTTCTGGGCGCGGGCAAAACGACGCTCATCAAGAAGCTGCTGACGGGCAGCGTTGCGAAGGAAAAAATCATCCTGCTGGAAAATGAATATGGCGAAGTCGGCGTGGACGGCAGCTTTATGAAGGATTCGGGCATCATCGTCGATGAACTCAATTCCGGCTGCATCTGCTGCACGCTGGTGGGCGACTTCCAGAAGGCGGTTGATGACCTGATTGCGAAGTATCATCCTGACCGCCTGCTGATTGAGCCGTCCGGCGTGGGCAAGCTGAGCGAAATCCTCGCTGCCGTCGAGCGCGCGAAGGAACGCCACAGCGACCTCGTTGTGACCGGCTGCGCGACCGTTGTGGACGCGGGCAAGTGCCGCATGTATATGAAGAACTTCGGCGAGTTCTTCCTCGACCAGATTAAGACGAGCGCAACGGTGATTTTCAGCCGCACGCAACTGCTGTCCGCGGAGCGCATCGAGAAGAGCCGTGCGCTGGTGGAAGAACAGCATCCGGGCGTCCGCATCGTGACGACGCCGTGGGATGACCTGTCCGCTGATACGCTGCTGGAAGTCATTGAATCCGGCAAGCCGATGGAAATCCACCTCGATGACGACGATGATGACGACGACGAGGACGAACACGAGCATCATCATCACCACCACGACCATGATGACCATGACCACGAGGACGGCGTGTGCCCGTGCTGCGGCGGTCACCATGACGACGATGATGATGACGACCACGACCATGAGCATCATCACCATCATGATCACGACGACCATGACGAGGATGAGCACGAACATCATCATCACGACCACGAGGACGGCGAAACCTGCTCCTGCGGACATCATCACCATCATCATCACGGGCATGACGCGGACGAAGTGTTCGTGTCTGTCGGCGTAGAGACTGCGAACCGCTACGAGCAGGACGAGGTCAAGGCGATGCTGGACAAGCTGTCCGACGAAGAAGAGTACGGCACGGTGCTTCGCGCCAAGGGCGTGCTGCAGAACGCGGCGGGCGACTGGTTCCAGTTTGACTATGTGCCGGGCGAGAGCCAGTTCCGTCCGGGTACGCCGGATTACACCGGCCGCCTGTGCGTCATCGGTGCGCACATCGACGAAAAAGCACTGCGGGAGCTGTTCAAGGCATGAGCGAACAGGAATTTACACCAGTCTACCTGATTACCGGCTTCCTCGAAAGCGGCAAAACCCAGCTCATCAACTCCATGCTGACGGACGACAACTTCTCGCGCGGGCAGAAGACGCTGGTCATCTGCTGCGAAGAGGGCGTTGAGGAATACGAAACGGCGAAGAACACGACCGTTGTCGTCCTCGACGAAGCGGACGAGATGAACACGAAGAAGATGGAAGCGCTGGACAAGGAGTATCAGCCGGAGCGCGTCATCATCGAATACAACAGCATCTGGACGATTGAGCGGCTGGGCAGCTGTATGCTGCCGCGCAAGTGGGAAGTCGTGCAGATTATCACGACGGTGGACGCGAACACCTTCGACAACTACTTCACCAACATGCGCCAGATGCTGACCGACCCGATGAAGGTCGCTGACTTGATTCTGGTCAACCGCTGCCAGCCCGGCGCAAACAAGAGCCCGTGGCGCCGCCAGCTCAAGGCGGTCAACCCGAAGACGAACATCATCTTCGAGAACACCGACGGCACGAGCGAAGACGGCGTGGCGGACGAAGACCTTCCCTACGACATGAAGTCCGCCGTCATCGAAATCAAGGACGAGGACATTCCGACCTTCTATCTGGATTCGCTTGATCATGCCGACCGCTACGACCGCAAGACCGTGCGGCTGGTGGGTCAGGCGTTTGCAGACCGCTCGCTGCCCAAGGGCTACTACATGTTCGGGCGGATGGCGATGACGTGCTGCGCGAACGACATTCAGCCCATCGGCTGGATTACGCAGGGCATCCAGAAGCCCAGCACGAAGACATATTTCCGCCTGACCGCGCAGTGCAAGGCGGTGGACGCGCAGGGCGAAAAGATGCTGATGCTGCAGGAAGCCCGCGCGGAGATTGTTCCCCCGCCGGAAGAAGAATATCTGAATTTCAACGCATAAGATGCTGATTTCCCCCGGCTGCTGCAAGGCAGTCGGGGGATTTGTTTTGCAATGGAGCTGACACCGATGTATGTGCCAAACTGATATTTTCGCAAAGTTTTCGCATGTACTTTTTATGGTATTATCTTGACAATAAGAACAGCCTGTGGTATTATATCAGTGGAGAGATTGATAGAAAGTGGAGGTGATACCGTTGGCGCACGTCCCGTCACGCTATGGAACTGTAACGACCGACGAATGAAGAAGGAGTACACAATATATGAAAAAATTCATCGCCTTTACCTTGATGCTTGTTCTTATCCTCGCGTGCCTTGCTCCGGCAATCGCCGCCACCGCCGAGTTGACCGCCATGTCCCACGGAGGAACTGCACAAACTGGTTACGTAAAGAAAACCAAAACTGGTGATCCCTCTGTCACTATCAATTCACTCACTGGTTTGCAAGATACTCTGCTTCTAAATTTCCGCATTCGCTACTCCAACGGCACTGCCGCAACATCGAATTATACTTTTTCTGGTACAGGTCCCCGTACTGTTTATTACTTGAATGCTGATGGTTTCAACGCTGTTGATTCTTCTTTCTTCGCACGCGTACAAACGCAATCTGCTCAGACGACTTCAGTTACAATTAATTTCTCTTGGGCACCGTAAGTCTTACCAATCCTTCAGGCATGAAAATGCCTGAATGATTAAATACTAAAAAGAGGAGGAGTTTAGTTGAAAAAAGTTTTTGCTTTATTTCTGTTTTTTTTGTTGCTGCTCTCCGTAAGTTCCGCAGAGAATGTATCAAGTGTTCGCATTCTCTGCACGGATTACAATTATAGCGCTTTTCAAGATTATGCTGCCGCAGGGCATGACGTTAATTTCCGAAATGGCAGCATAAACGACATTGCCACCGCACTTGCATCCCGCGATCCCGATATCGACGTTTTTGTTTTTCAAACGCGTTCTGGACTGGACCAAATCAAGAAGCAACACTATTACTATCCACTGACCGATGCCAGCGATTTGATGGATAAACTCGGCGACTTGTATCCTGCCTTTCAGAATGCGCTCATGGACAATGGCAATCTGGTCGGCTGGTATGTTGATGCACAGCCGTGGGGGTGGCAAGTTCTTTCCCCTGATTTGCTGGAAGAATTGGCACTTTCCGCACCAACAACCTTTGATGAGTTGTTAGACGTTAGTAAAGTGCTGTTCGACAGCGGTCTTTTGAGCCGTGACTATGTGCTGATGCTCGAATACAGGTACACGCAGCAGGATATGCTCACGTTCTATTTGCGCCAGTTCTTGATTGCTTCTGAACGAGTGGATGGGCAAATCAATTTTCTGCGTCCCGAATTTGCTCGTATTGCCGAAAAAATCAGGAATACTGTGCCTGAAACATCGAAGGAAAATTTATTCGCAGACTACGAAGTCTTTACTTCGTCTGCCGCTTCTGTCACGCCTTCCACGTACATCGAATTGATTCCCTCCGTCCTCGATGATGCGCCTTCCGGTCTGTATTATCTGACCGTCGTCGCCGTCATCAATCCCTATTCCAACAACATCGACGGTGCGATTGACCTAATGCACTATCTGGCGACCTATGAATCCGCAACATCCTACCTTTGGGATGCGTCGCTGAATCAGCCCGTTATCCGCTCTGATTACGACGAGTTAGTTGCGCGATACCAAGGGGAAATCGCCCGCCTGGAAGCGAAAGAGAACCGCACCACGCAGGACGAAAGCGACCTTGATTACGCCCGCAGCGGTTTGGACTATATCACCGAACACCCCTATTCCGTCTCCCCGGAGGACATTGCCTACTATCAAAACCTCGTCCAGTATGCCTACATCCCCGGCGACTCCCCCGTCACCTTCGACGATGCCCTCAAGACGCTCATGCAGCGCTATCTGAACGGCGCGTTTGACGCGGAGGGGTTCGCCCGCGCGTGTCAGGAGCATGTCAACACGGTGTATCTCGAAATGGGGCTGACACCGATGTATGTGCCGAACTAATTCCACTTGTAAATTTTCCCGCGTTCGCTTGACAAATCAACCGCATCGTCCTATCATGGAGATAGGCGCAAAGCCAACGAAAGGGGTTTGATTTTTCATGACAAATCAGGAGAAATACGCCCAGCAGATGCAGGACGCGGGCGTTTGCGATGCGCGCGGGGCGGCGCTCTGCGCCACGGTGAAGGAGCTGCCGGACGGGAGCTTCGGCATGGTGCTGCTCGGCGTGAAGGGCAATGACCTGCTCATCTACGACACGAACATGAAGTCCGAGCCGCTCAAGCTGATGCGCACCATTCCGCTCAAAGGCGTGACCGACTTCAGCACCACCAGCCTGATGGGCGAAATTCTCAAGGGCTACACGTTCCGCTTTACGTCAGATGGATTTACCTATTCATTCAAGAACTGCCGCCGTCAAGCGTTCCTTGACGTGCTTCAGCAGGAAATCAACAAATAACATCAAGGGCTGCGCCGGAAAAGTCGGTGCAGCCCTTGCATTTTGCGTTCTTTTTCTGATATAATAGACATGTCAAGCATTATGATCACAGGAGGACGCTATGATTTCCATTCTGCCCGAAAGCAACTATGCCGCCGTCATGGCTGAGACGGTTGAGCCGTATCTGGATTCTCGCCGCCAGGAGATGGACATGCCGCTCTCCACGGGCGGAACGCTGCACGCAGAGGTTTACGAGCAGCCGGATGCGACCCGCGCCGTCGTCATCCTGCACGGCTACACGGAATCCGCCGAGAAATTCCGCGAAATGACGTGGTATTTTCTGAACGAGAAGTTCAACGTCTACGCCATCGACCACCGCGGGCACGGCAAATCCGTCCGCAAAATTTCTGACACCTCCATCACGCACGTCGATGCGTTTTCGGATTATCTGCGCGATTTGGAGGAATTCATGTCGGGTGTCGTCCTGCCGAGGACGGAGCATCTGCCGCGCGTGCTGTATGCGCACTCGATGGGCGGCGCGATTGGCGGCATGACGCTGATGAATCACCCGGAGTATTTCGCGCGGGCGGTGCTGACTGCGCCGATGATTGCGCCGTCGAGTGCGCCGCTGCCGCGCTGGGCGGGCAAACTCGCGGCGGACTTCATGTGCGCCATCGGCAAGCGGGAAGACCGCGCGTTCATCGGCAAACCGTTCAGCCCGGAGAACGAGCCGTTCGAGACATCCTGCGCCACCAGCCGCGCCCGCTTTGACTACTACGAGCGCAAGCGCATCGACAACGCGCACTTGCAGAATTGTTCACCCACTTATGGCTGGGTACAGGAAGCAATTGGCGTGACGAAAGTACTGCTTGACCCGGCGAAGGACAAGCAGATTACCACGCCGCTGCTGCTCTGCCAAGCGTCACTGGACAAGACAGTCTGTCTGCCAGAGCAGAAACAATTCGTCGCGCAAGTCCCCGGTGCGAAACTTTCCGTTTATCCCGCGAAGCACGAAATCTACATGTCCACGAACGATGTGATGGAGAAGTATGTGCCGGAAGTAATTGGGTTCTTACGGGGGTGAGGGAGGCGCCAGAGGCTCTGCCTCTGGACTCCGGCAGGGGCGCTGCCCCTGCACCCTGCAAGGGAGTTCCTCCCTTGACCCTTTCGCGCGATTCAGTTGGTGACTTCTGCATACAGTGTCCGCGTGTTTATCCAGCGAACCTACGGTTCGCTAAATTTCCGGTAGAAACCAAGCAACATGGGAGTGACCGCGCCGAAGGAGTCAAGGGGGCGACCGGAAAGCCCCCTTGTCGCCGCCGCAGCGGCGATTCCCCCCGCGGCAACATCACGCAATAAACAAAAAGGTCAATACTCAAAACTCCCCTGTCCATATCAAGCAGGGGAGTTTTTTCATCATCACACCTCGCGCCCAACAGCTCCGGCAATCTTCCGAATATCTGCCATCACGTCCACAAACGCGGCGGGCGTAATCGACTGCGCACCGTCGCACAAAGCGTGCGCCGGGTCGTTGTGCACCTCAATCATCACGCCGTCCGCGCCAACCGCAATCGCCGCGCGCGCAATCGGCTGCACCATCCAGCTCTTGCCGGTCGAATGGCTCGGATCAACAATCACCGGCAGATGGCTCAGCTTCTTCACCGCGCAGATGGCGGACAGGTCGAGTGTGTTGCGCGTGTACGTCTCGAACGTGCGGATGCCGCGCTCGCACAGAATCACCTGCTCATTGCCGCCCGCCATGATGTACTCCGCGCTCATCAGCCACTCTTCGATGGTGGCGGACAAACCGCGCTTAAGCAGAATCGGCTTGCGAATCTTCCCCAATTGTTTCAGCAGGTCGAAATTCTGCATGTTGCGCGCGCCGACCTGAATGCAGTCCACCTTATCCACGAAGGTATCAATGTCGTAGGGAGACATCAGCTCGGTCACGATGGGCAGCCCGGTCTGCTCGCGGGCATGGCAGAGCATGTCCAGCCCCTCGTATGCCAGTCCTTGGAAGGAGTACGGGGACGTGCGCGGCTTGAACGCACCACCGCGCAGCACCGTCGCGCCCGCGTCCTTCACCGCCTGCGCCACAGCGGTAATCTGCTCGTTGCTCTCCACGGAGCAGGGGCCAGCCATAATCGCCAGTTTCTTGCCGCCGACAACCGTGTTCCCGATTTTGATTTCGCTCGGCGCGGGATGGAACGCGCGGTTTGCCTTCTTGAACGGCTCGGCGACCTTCATGATGCGCTCGACGCAGTGGAAGGATTCCAGCTGGTCTGGGTCAATGCGGCTCGTGTCGCCAGTCAGACCAAGGATGGTCATCTCCGTGCCTACAATCGGGCTGACGGATACGCCGCGCGCAACCACGGCATTGGTGACGGTGTCGATTTCCTGCTGGGTCGTGCCCTGCTTCAAGACGATAATCATGGTGTTCAACCTCCTGCGTCAATCATTATTGGCTCAAATGGACGAAAAAAAGCACGGAAGCCCGCAAAAGAGCTTCCGCGCCTGATGTTTTCCTCAATCGCTGCGGCTGCTGCTTCACGGTACGTCAATTTGCCCGGCGAAAAACGCCGGGAACGTAAACGGAAACAGCACAGACAGCATCATGGAGAAAATTCCTCCGTCCGGCGGCATCATTGCCGCGTATTCGGACTTATTATAGTCCGCTCATCCCGCGCTTGTCAAGGGCAGGATTGTACATTTGCTGTTTTTCGGGCAAAAAGTTTGTCAAAGCTAACCTGTATCGAACGGCATTCATCTATACTCGGACACGCACGGCTATCTTTCAGAAAAATTTCGGGAAAATCGTGTAATCCTCTTGACAATCAACCGATTTGGGCATTATAATAGCCATAATGACAATTGTGCCATTTGGTTGAAGGAGGATGAAGGGCATGGAGTCTTACCTGTTCGCAGACGTAGAGGCTGCGGCGGATACTATGGTGGTGGAAGGATACCACAAGCCGGGCAGCTTGACCCGCTCCAGCGGTGCGTGGATTCACGCGGCAGGCACGGCGATGTTTGAGGCAGGGAGACGCCCCATTAAGCCGCATGACCAGTGGATTTGGTTCGCGGTGGAGGCAGGCGAAGCAACGCTGGTTTGGCAGGGGCATGAGCTGACGCTGAAACAGCAGGAAACGTGCTTCCTGCCCGCCGGCAACCGCGACGCTGCCCTGCAGATTGACGAGAGCGTCCGCTGCGTGTGGATTGCGCTGGAAGGCCCGCTTGCGCCGATGGTCGTACGCAAGATGGGCGCGCTGCTGCATATGCCGCTGAAACAGGGGGCGTTGCCGAGCCAGATGTACTTGGCGAAGCAGATTGTGCAGGTCATCGTCCGCCACACGGACACCAGCGACGCGACATATCAGCTGCAGCACCTGATGTACGGGATGCTGGCAAGCCACTGGGGTCAGCCGGTCGCCATGGACGCGATGCTTTCGCACGAGATTGCGAAGGTCGTGGACACCCTGCGCGCGAATCAGTACAAGGACAACTTCTCTCTGGCGGAGATGGCGGCAATTTCCCGTATGCCGATGGAAACGTTCCGCAAGCGCTTCGTGAGCGAAGTGGGTATGCCGCCGCTGTCGTATGTACTGCACTGCAAGATGGAGCGTGCGAAGGAGCTGCTGCGCGAGGAAGGGCACACGGTTCGTCAGGCGGGCATCGAAGTCGGGATGCAAGACCCGTACCACTTCTCCAAGCAGTTCAAGAACATCGTCGGCATCAGCCCGTCGGCGTTCATGAAGCAGGCCGCCAAGCCGGATGCGACCATCCGCGGCAGCAGCAAAGTGGAAAAAAAGTAAGCAGTGGAGCGACTGTCAGGGGATAAACCTGGCAGCCGCCTTTTTCTTCCACATAACCGCCACATTTACCGCACGGGATTCGGGCAGCATTGGATCTTGTGTTGCTCGGCACACTCGTCCGCCCCTCTACGGTCTACTATGTGATTTCTGTTCGTCGGTTCGGGAGTTTGCCCGCTGGCATCCGGCTTCCTTCAGACTCCGCCTCTCGATGGACACCCTTGCCTTCGGCTAAGCCGGGCCACATAACGGCCGTTGCAGGATTCATATTCTGCAACGGCCTTAAAAACGCTATGCAATGGGATTATTCCGCTGTCGGTATCAGGCGAATCAGCGCGGTGGGAATTTCTGCATCGGTGAAATCCAGCGTGAACACTGCGT
>UMHI01065557.1_pt1 | contig 35113 bp, 48 predicted proteins | sample 1965481 | NCBI WGS metagenome assembly UMHI01 (sample SAMEA4836093, study PRJEB28245) | human gut metagenome | biome: gut microbiome; material: fecal sample | place: Denmark | collected 2008 | reverse complement strand
CAACTGTCTATTTTCTAATTTTATATCGAACTCACGTTAAATACAGGGTATGGAGTGCCGAGCAGAAAGGTAAGGCACAATTTGCCGAAGCCGAACAGAACAGAAGAATTAAGATTGAAGAGGCTAAAGCCAATCTTGAAGCAGAAAAGCTTAACGCTCAGGCCGAAATTGAGAGAGCCAAAGGAGCAGCCGAAGCTATAAGAATTGAAAACGGCAGCATAACTCCTGAATATATACAATATTTATGGGTACGCCAACAAGGAAGCCTCAGTGACAAAACCGTAATCTACATTCCCACTGAAGCTAATCTGCCAATATTGGAAGCAAACAGAAACAACAAACAGTAAAAATTTATTCTTATGAATGAGGAATTAGTTTTACCAAGTAATCACATCAGCTTAAATGTAAAGCACACCGGAAAAAGAGGAATGGCTGAAAGGCTTAGCTGTTGGATTGGAGAGATTATAAAACTTGATCCGGAAAATAAGACCACAGATGATGTGGTGCAGTTCCTGATGATTTTGAGAAATGAAGTAGCTGAAGGAAAGTTTGATGAGCAAAAATAGGGTTGTTGAATGACCCTATTTTTGTGTTTTATATTACCTGGAAAATAGTTTGTTATATACTTTTTTGAGTCTGGTATCACTCATATCCTTCAATGATGTGATATATACTTTAGGTTGCAAAAAAACATTTATAAATTCATATAAGGTTTCGTTATCCCATCCTAATTGGTTTGCTTTTGCATGAATAGATTTATATAGCTGTTTTCTGTATTCTTCATTATTGACTTTTCTTAATTTAGGACGATAACGATATGCTTTTTGTTTATCAAACCATTTTATTGCTTCATCAAATTGATTTTTAGGTAATAATTTATATGATGTTATATTAAAGTGGTTATATAATTCAGTGTAAACGCGTTTATAGCAATATGATTTTTCTTTCCCTTCTGTTTGGGAACGCAATTCAACAATTTCGTCAACTTTATCTTTTAATAGTTTTGCCTCTGCATCTGAAATATGTAAGTTTGAGTCATGTATAACTTCAACTCTTCTTATAAGTTTTTCTGTATGAACCACTTCTCCATAATTAATGCCAACTTGAACATTATTATTTCCTTCTAACTTTTGTTTTACTTTCATAGTTATTTAAGTTTGTTGATAAGTATATCTACTTGCTTTTGTAGTTTGCTTATAGTATTCTGTAATTTTTTTTGTTCTATTAATAAATCTTTTATTTGGTTATTTTTTTCTTCTAATTGCTGAGACAATATTAGCTTTTCTTCTAATTTCTCACCAGATACTTCAATACTTCCATATCCTGTAGAAATATTATTATTACCGATAATTGATTGATTTACATTGTGATTCTTTGTGGAGTTATATAACATATCTCCTTCTCCTGTTATAAGCCAGATTATATTCAAATCAGGATATTGGTAGATAATTTTCTCACATTTATCGCTCCCAATATTTCCTTCCTTATCTAAAAATCCATTAGACAGTCCTAAATCCTTATAAAACTTATATCGGCTAATTCCTTTATAATCAATGAATTTCCTCAATCTTTCACGTATGCCCATAATTATTTAATTGAAAATATTCTATCAAATATTTTTATAATAGAAAATAAGCTACTATATTTGCAGCATCTTAACTAATTAAGATAGCACCAAAGATAGAAATAACAACTCGTAAATCAAAAGAATATGGAGAAAAAACAGAAGTACATCAGACTTGACAAAGAAAAGGTAAAAGAAATTGCAGAGATTAAGAATGTGTCTATAGTAACAGTTTATGCGGCATTGAAATTTCATACTCAAAGCCCTTTGGCAATGCTAATTCGTTCATGGGCATTGAATCACGGAGGGATATTGTTCGAGGAAAAGGAGAATCCATATCAAGAAGTAAAAACCATTTAAATACTGTTTATAATGAACGCAAATTTAACAAAGCAAGCTGCGGGCCTGCAAGTATTCTACAATGAGAATGAGAACGTAAGTGTAAGGACAAAGATCATTAATGGTGAGCCTTGGTTTGTAGGAAAAGACTTTTGTAACCTCTTAGGATTAGTCAATCATAAGAAGTCATTGCAGGCACTTGATGATGACGAAAGACGTGGGGTAACTATTAGTGACCCCATCGGTAGAAATCAGCAAGTTACCTGCATCAACGAATCCGGACTATATCACCTTATCTTCATCAGCCGCAAGCCGGAAGCAAAAGCCATCCGTCGATGGGTAACCGGCACAGTGCTTCCCAGCATCCGACGCACCGGAAGCTACTCGGTAAGCGGCGAGCGTCCGGAAAGCACGAATCGTCTTCCGCTTCCCAAGTTCCGTCCGTACTTCAGCCAGTGGAAAGAAAACGTGAAGCCCTACATCAGCCGTGCGGAGCTTTGCCTTACAGCCGAGAAGCAGCGTGTCACGCTGGGGCATGTGCAGAAGGTGTATGCCGGAACCTCAATGAGTTATCCGGTTGCAAAATGCATCCAGTTCTTCGCCAGGAAGAACCGCCAGGAAGGACGTACCTATCCGGAGAAGAAACCCGCTTACGAACAACTTTGCATCACGTGGGAGGAATGAATAATGAAAATGTTACTCATTAAGGCAAAGGTTTTCTGGATTCAACGATGTCTGTACCCATTTCTATACTTATGCATACGTTATACACGCTCTCAAGTATACAAACTATGGAAAAGAATAGAGAGGCAGAATCCCGAACATTTCTCCGTTGACGAAAAATACGCTCCACTACGATTTGGTCAGATTCGGTCACTGATTGCTCCATTGAAAGATTTGGAGAACTGGTGTTTCCAGCATACCACTTCATCTCGTAACCGAAAGTGCTACATGCAGCCCGAAAAGTCTTGTCAATCATCTTATACAGATAGTTTATCTGATTGGGACATGTTTCTTGATAGACTATAGTAAAAATCATTTTGAATTTAAACATAAGAAATAAAGTTAGTTTGTTTAGCATCGCTACAAATGTAGCAAAACCATTCTGGTTCGTGAGAATAGGGATGGATTTTTAACCGAATAATAATGATAAAAACAATAACGAAATGGCAGAAACAAGAAAACTCATTAAAGCAAGCCGGGAACTGAAAGAAGAAATCGCCCGGAAACTGAATGTTACAACCCGTACGGTGGATGCCGCTCTGGCATACGACACTAAAAGCCCTACAGCAAGACTTATCCGCTCGTATGCCTTGAATCACGGAGCAAAGCTCTATGAGCTGAAGGAAATGGAAAACCCGTATGAGGAAGTTATTCAACTGTAATTTACAACCAACTGCATAAGTGATGAATCATTGCCATTCCGGTTCGCGAGAATAGGGATGGCTCCAAACTCAAAACCATAGAATCATGAAACGAATCAATACTACCACACGCTATCTGCTGCTGATACTTGCAGCCGCCATCCTGAATAGCCTGCTGGACGGCACAATGAACCTTATAGTTACAATCTTCCTTTGCCTGGCACTTATCCCAATGGCAAGGCGCATGGACAGAGAATCACGTAACCAGTAACGCACACACGGCTTGCAGAACTTCACCGAGCGGCTGCCGTCCGGGTTCAAGTCCCGGAGCCGGGCTACAATCTTAACGAATTAATCATGGAAATGTACGGAAACACATTATGCGTCAGCTTTACGGAACTTGTTCGTGGTGGCATTATCAGTAAGCCCACTTACGACAAGTATGTACGTGAAGGCAAGCTTACCCTCCTCCAGCGGGGAGGTAACGGACGCGAGGCCCTGATTGCCTACCGCTCCATGCCGGAACGGCTCCGTGCAGCATACGATGACACATTCAAGAATGCATACGAGGAAATGAAACAGCGTGAGCAGGAAAAGTACATCAACACACAGATTCGGTTCGATGCCGAAGCGGTACGGTTCTTCAAGGAATTTGAGCCGCGTATCGAGCCTGCCAGACAACTGGAATACATCCTGAACGCCCAGGTGATGAACGAAATGGTGCGTACGGAGAAGGCACGCAGTGTGGAACACGCCAAAGGAGGTTTTGCCCGTCGTGCGGAAACATGGAGCAGCGTTCAGATTTGCTGTGAGCGTCTCCGCGAAATTACAGGCCACACACTGCCGAAGAATCCGGCACGACTGCGCGAGAAGTTCAATGCTTACAAGCGAGATGGATATGTGGTACTGGTAAGCGGTAACTTGGGAAACAGTGCCGCACGCCGAATCGGAAAGGCTGAAGGTGCTCTTCTGCTGAAGCTTCGCCGAAGCAAGTTCCCTGTCTACACCGATATGCAGCTCTTTGAGGAATACAACCGTCAGGCGGTGCTTCGCGGACTAAAGACTATCAAGAGTCCTACTACGATGCACAGTTACTTGAACGATCCGGCGGTAATGGTTTGGTGGTTTTCTGCTGTTCACGGCGAGAGGGAATTCAAGAACAAGTATATGCCAACCTTCGATACGGTAATGCCGTCCATGCCGAACTCGCTGTGGTACTCAGACGGAACGAAGATAAACCTTTACTACCGTGCATACGATGACAGGCAGAAGCGATGGGTGGCACGAACCACCGATGTGTACGAGGTGATGGATGCCTGCACGGAACTGTTCCTCGGCTACTTTATCGGCGACGGCGAAAACTTCTACAACCAGTACATGGCGTACCGGATGGCACTCCAGACATGGAAGGTGAAGCCTTATGAGATAGTGACAGATAACCAGGGAGGACACAAGAAGCTGGCTTCGCAGGGATTCTTCAAGAAACTCTGCCATCTTCACAAAACCACGATGCCGCACAACGGCCAGTCCAAATCCATAGAGTCCGCTTTCGGACGGTTCCAGCAGCAGGTACTTCACAAGCTTTACAACTTCACCGGTCAGAACATTACGGCAAAGAAGCTTTCAAGCCGTGTGAACATTGACCTGGTAATGGCGAACATTGACCAGCTTCCCACGCTGGAGGAACTGAAAAAGCAATATGCCGACTGCCGCGAAGAATGGAATTCGATGCAGCATCCTACCAGCCCAACAGGCATGACACGCAGGGAAATGTACACCGCGATAGAGAATCCGCAGGCACAGCCGCTTGACGATTACGAAGCACACGAAATCTTCATGCTGTTCTCTCAGGCTCCGGTGCAATACACCAGGGAAGGTTTCATCTTCCGAATGAACAAGCAGGAATACAGCTACATGGTGTATGGCGACGACGGACTGGTAGATATGAACTTCCACCTTCAGAACGTGGGCCGTCAGTTCCTCTACCGCTACGATCCGGAAGACATGACCCGCATCGAACTTTGGGCGGTGACTGACACGGGTGCCAAGTATGCGGCCATCGCCACACCGAAAGTCACTATCCACCGTGCCACTCAGGAACGCACCGAAGAGGAAAACGCTTATCTGTTTGCACAGCTGGATGCCAACCGCCGCACACGTGCAGCCATGCACATCGCCCAGGAGGAACTGTTTATGGAAGAAGCCATGGGCGAAGCATACACAAAGCTTCGTTTGCCGCGTCCGGTGGCTGTGAGCGAAAAGCAGCTTGACGGATACCGCGAAGAAATGAAGCGTGGCACACTGGAAGCTCCGGTACCGATGCCCGAAACGGATATTCCGGAAGAGCCTGTACTGGCAGATGAACCGCTGACCTTCGCATCATCAGGAGACTGGACAAAGAAAGTATCGAACCTGACGTTCGATGAACTGGACTGTTTGAACAAATGGTAAAACGACAATTAACAAACAATTAAATACCTATTAAAACAATGAAAGGATTAACAACCGAAATGAAAGAACAGGTGCGTAGCGCACTGATTGCCTACCGCTCAAATTACCCTACGTTGAACCGTGCCGCAGAAAGCTTGCAGGGCGTAAGCTCGGCCACCGTGAGCCAGCTATGCAACGGAAAGTATGAACTGATCAGCGACGAAATGTTTGTACGTATCGCCACGCAGATAGGCTTTGCCTTTGACTCATGGAACCTTCACGAAGGAAAGACTTTTAAGGAAATCACTTTTACGCTGAGCGACGCACAGGCTTACAAGAACGTGACATGGATTGTGGGTGACGCCGGATGCGGCAAGACCACAGCAGCCATTGAATACCGCCGCACGCACCGAAACGTGTTCTACATCCTCTGTTCGGAAGATATGCGACGCTCAGACTTTGTGCGTGAGATAGCCAAGCAGGTAGGCGCACCCACTGACTCAACCAACCTGCGCGACATACTGGAGAACGCCATCTCGATGATTTCTTTTCTCAGTGCCCCGCTGCTGGTGTTCGATGAAGGCGACAAGCTTACTGACAGCGTGTTCAACTACTTTATCAGCATCTACAACCGACTGGAGGGTCATGCAGGTATCGTGTTCCTCAGCACGGACTACATCAAGCGCAGAATGGATGCCGGATTGCGGTACAACAAAAAAGGATACAAGGAAATAAACAGCCGCATCGGACGCCGTTTCTTCGATGTGTCTCCCACGGAAGAGAATGACATCTACGCCATCTGCCAGGCCAATAACCTGACCGACCGTGCCGATATAGAAGAGGTGCTTAAGGATGCCAAGAGAAGCGACAACGACCTTCGCCGCGTGAAACGATGCATCCACCGCCAGAAGAGGATGATTGATGCCCGCATGAAGAAAGGAGGCAGCAATGAATAAAGAGGATTCCACACCGCCCCCACAGAAAAAGAAGTTCACTTTCGACCGCAATGCAAAGGGGGTTCGTGAACTTCTTTCTATGAAGTTTGACGTGATGGATTTTGAAGGCCCTTGGTACGATGCGTTTGGCACTCCGGAACGCCGTGGAGTTTGGATAATCTGGGGAAACTCCGGAAGCGGAAAGACCAGTTTCGCCCTCCAGCTCTGCAAGTATCTATGTAAGTTTGGCCGCGTGGCCTACGATAGCATGGAGGAAGGTGCCTGTCGCACCATGCAGGATGCCATACGGCGCACCGGCATGATGGACGTAAACAAGAAGTTCCTACTTATCGACAACGAGAATATGGATGAACTCAGCATCCGACTCCGCCGGCAGAAAAGCCCAGACATTGTGGTAATCGACTCCTTCCAGTACACCCGCATGACGTACCGCCAATACATCGACTTCAAGGAGCAGCACAAGCGGAAGCTGCTCATCTTCATCAGCCATGCCGAAGGACAGCTACCCAACGGACGCGCCGCCAAAGGAGTGATGTACGATGCCAGTCTGAAAATCTACGTCGAAGGTTTCAGGGCCTTTTCAAAGGGCCGGTTTATTGGTCCACTCGGCTATTATGACATTGTGCCGGAGAAAGCCCGGCAGTATCACGGAGAAGAATAATCTATAATCATACAATCATGAAAACAACAATGAAAGAACGAACAGTGACCCCGCAACAGATCAAGGCACTGCAAGCCCAGTTTCACAAGATGGGTTTTTCAGACGAAGACCGTCACGGGTTTATCAGTGAGTTTACCGCTGGCCGTACAGACAGCACCGCCGGACTGACAAAAGAGGAAGCCGGACTGCTGCTAACCCGTTTCAATCGTGAGGCAGCCGAGCAAATCCGCAAACAGGCACGTGCATTGGTGAAACAGATATTCTCCCTGTCGTTCCGTATCTCCTGTCTGAACAAGAACTATACGAACGACACGGAAGCAGATTTCGAAATGAATAAAGCAAAAATAAACCAGTTCTGCCGCACACGCAGCAAGTTCCGTAAGAATCTTACGGAAATGTCGCTGGAAGAGCTGAAGGAAGTAAAAAGACAATTTGAGGCAATGGCCAGAAAGGAGGAATGATATGAGAAAGCAATCAGAAATAAACCGTGCCATCGAGCACTTGAAGTCTTATAACGACGCATCGAGCCGGATACAGGTGGAAGTACTGGAAATGAAGCGTAGCGAATCATGGGTATTCAATCAGTATATGCGAGACGTTCCGGAGGACGAACGCAACGAAACTCTTTTCTATGCCGCACGTGATGCGGCCCAGTTCCTCGCCGGAAAGATTGGCATCAGTGCCATTTGCCCGGATCTGGAAGATGAACCAGAAGAGGAGGAAGAAGAGGACACAATAACTCTCAGTCTTTCGGAATATAAAAAATTGCTTCGGAGACTGGATAGGGTGGAGCGAAGACTTGGATTAAGGGTAGGTTCTTTAGAAAAAGTACCGAGAAAGGATATATCAGAAGCACCCGATGACCTGATAGGACAGGCCGATGCGTGCAGGCTGATTGGATGTGGAAAAACCACTATAAAGAGATGGGCCAACAAAGGACTGATAACCGGATACCAAAAAGGGCGTAGCGTATATTACAGCAGGAGAGAGCTGATTGGTAGTCCGGTAGTAAAAGATTACAAGGACAGTAAATCAAACAAGGAATAGCTATGGAAAAGACAATTGAACAAATCCAGAACGAAATCATGAAACAGATGCAGCAGTTTGACTTCTGCGACCGTGTAACTATTCTCCGGGAACTGGAGAACTTCTGCGGACAACAGGCAGACGAAGCCATGAAAATGGAATATGACATGGCGGCAATGGAAGACGAACTAATTGACAATTGAAAGTATATGGAAAAGAAAGAATGGAACGAAGTGCTATCACGTGAGGGGAAGATAGACCCCGTAAAGTATGGAATAGGAATGCCGGGTGAGAAAGGAAGTCCAAAGGCTCTGATTGATGGAAGGGAACCATACAGGCGTATTTTCATCCGTTTGCGTACACCACAAGAGACGCTTGCGTGTTCACCTATACGCGACGGAGCTGACTTTGCCAGTCGTGCCTCCATCATCGAGAACTGGTTTAACTCCGTGGTAAGGAAAGGGAATTTCATACTCACGTTTGAGGCTTTGCAGGTGACCGATGAGCAGGCGGACGAAATGGAAAAAGAATCTATTAATTACTAATCATTTAAACAATCATTAAAACTGAATTAATTATGGCAAAAAGAACCAAGAAAACAGTAATCAGCGGAGTAAGCCGCGAACAGTACGAACAGGCATTTGCCGAGTTTGCAATGGCCGACGCAAAGGCCCAGTCACTCACAGCCAAGATGGACCAGGAAATGACAAAGATCCGTGAGAAGTATGCAGACCAGCTGGCAGAACTGAACGAAACGAAAGACCGTACCTTTGAGGTGATGCAGACCTACGCCACAGAAAACAAGGATACGCTTTTCAGCAAAAAGAAAAGTCTGGAATCGGCACATGGTATCATCGGATTCCGTACCGGTAACCCGAAGTTGAAAAACCGGAAAGGATTCACCTGGGCAGCCGTTACGAATCTTTGCAAAGAGTTCCTTCCACAGTACATCCGAACCACCGAGGAACTGGCCAAGGACAAGCTGCTGGCCGACCGTGACGTTCCGGAAGTTGCGGAACAGTTTGCCAACATCGGCGTAGAGGTTGTGCAGGACGAATCTTTCTATGTCGAACCAAAGAAGGAAAGCGATGCACTCCAGGCCTAAGTACAGTTATTCCCGCCGTGGCCCTCTATGGATTGTATATCGTAACGAATACACAGAGACTACGTGTACAGGCACTCCCATAGCTGAGTGCCACTCACCGGAGGAAGCAAAAGATATGGTTTATAAACTTAATGGATGGAAAAATGAGAAAAAAGTCTAAATACAAATGGTATGCAATATGGACTATATACTGCATATTAGTGACTCCCCTTGCTATTATGATTGCGATACCTTACTTCATAAGACTTCCATTTGAATCACTTCTTGAATGGATAGAAAATGTAAAATGTTGTCTTGTAAAAAGATATAAACCGGAATGATAATGGCAGAACTAACCTTTAATTCACCCATCCGGCGCGACAAATGGCCGCGCTGGATGATCAAGCTGCACGAATACCTGAAAAGGATATATGTAAGACCCATTCATGAGGTTGGATTCTACGACTACGACCGTCTGAAACAAATAATCATTGGAAAGATACTCTCGCTGAGGAAAGATAAACTGATAATGAACAGCACATCTACATTCGTTTACATCGTAGATGGTGGGGATGGGATGAGAGTCGTAGTCCTTCGTAACAACATAATCGTAATCACCTATTACCTGGAATAATGAACAATCGTACACAAATCATCATGTTCACCGCATTTTCCATCATCCTCGGGCCGCTGATTATTTTGGGATTCATCCTGAAGCTTGCGGGAAGAATACTCGATATACTTGGATGGCTCTGCTGGATGGAACCACGCATGGCGCGGAAAAGATGGGATGAACTAATCAAAAAAATCAAAGAATCATGGAATACAAATTAGGAGAAACATTCACATGGAATGGACATAGACTTGAAGTAGCCGAAGTGGAAGACTCGGACAAAGCATGCAGCGGATGCTGGTTTTTTGAGCACTCAATCAGCTGCTACGGAAAAGACCTTGATTGTATGGACGATTCGAGGAGAGACCACACTAACGTAATATTTAAGAACTCAACAAAAATAGAAAAATTATGATGCACAATTGGTTTACATGCAAGATCCGTTACGAAAAGACAATGGAAAACGGAATGAACAAGAAAGTCACCGAACCCTACTTGGTAGATGCGCTCAGCTTTACCGAAGCTGAAAGCCGTATTATCGAAGAAATGACACCTTTCTTTCAGGGAGAGTTTGTTGTGGCTGGTGTAGCAAGAGCAAACTATAATGAGATATTTCCAAGCGAAGAGGAGTCTGCCGACCGCTGGTTTAAGTGCAAACTTTGGTTTATCACACTCGACGAAAAGAGCGGAGCAGAAAAGCGTACTGCCTTTAATGTGCTGGTACAGGCTGCCGACCTTCGCGATGCAATCAAGAAGCTGGACGAAGGCATGAAGGAAACCTTGGCCGACTACGTGATTGCTTCCGTATCGGAAACCGCTATCATGGACGTGTATCCATACGAAGCAGACCCTGATGTGAAACCCGAATTTAATGATGCAGACAGAAGATGAAAACAGAAAAGACCTATATCCATCGCCGGGTATGCCTCTGCCGTCAGTGCGGAGGCACCGGTACAGTGACCGTGTATGCAGAAAAGGATCACCGAAGGGAATATCCGCAACAGAAGGTGTGTCCGCAATGCTAGGGAAGCGGACGTATCTGGCTCAGCGGACAGGTGGTTAAAAATATAGAACCCTATGCAGAACCAGAACCTTAATCTGTTCAAGCCTCGCAGGGTGGCGGCAAAGATTCACTACAGCATAATCAGTCAGTTTATGTTTGTGTGGATTAAGCACAGCCGCCCCTGCGACCTGAAGGTGCAACGCTCACAGCAGAACCCGGAATTATTGGGTATCTGCTTTGAAGTAGCTAATAACGACACAATCGATATGATGTGTGATTTAAAGAATAGTCTAAAAATTGAAATCCTTGATTTATGAAAACGATAAAAAATCTACAAGTAACAGTAAAATATACTGCTGGGTTTGAAAATGTAGAAGTACCTGATGATGTATATGAGGGTTTGATGAATGGATGTTTATTTGACTCAGAAGCTTTAAATATGAGTGATGAAGAAAATGCGGCAATGGAATGGATGGCTGACCATATTAGCGAAAGAGACGCAATGAGTTGGGAATACGAAGTAGACGATGTACAATAGGAAATAAATATGAGCGAAAAAGAACAGATAATGGACTTCATCGACCAGGTTCTTTCAGACTTTACCAATGAGGGAGCGATGGAAGTTCTGGAAGATGTGAAGAGTGAGATAGACATGAGAATCGAATCATGCGAAGAAGGTACTTACACAATAACAAGTGAATAATATGGAAACAGTTCAATATAAAATATCCACATCTGTAGAAGCGACTTTAAAAGGTAAGCCTGTAGACACAACTCTTCATGAAATATGCAATTTATGTCATAGTTATTTGGAATGTTCTTCATCAAAAGAAAGTGAATGTGAAAAAGTTTATGAAGATAAAGAATATGAAAGGTTATATGACATAATGTTGAATAGAATTGATATTCTCGAAGGCGCATTGTGTCAGGTCTTAAAAATATTGGAGGACTAATTATGGACGCGAACGATCAAGAAAAAGTATGTAAATCAGGCTTTGTTATTATCAGGGCTGACGATACAAATAAGCCTGCGATAAAATGTAAAAAAGCAGAACATCCAAGAAGTTGGAAAATTCTTAGGAATGACTTTAGATCAAAGTATCAAAGAGACCTTTACATGAGAGACCTTCTCTTATTAGATGATTACATTGAAGACTGATATAAAAATCCCCGACACCCAAAACCGGATGCCGGGGATTTTCATTTTTAATTATTCATAAACTAAAGTTCCCCGAGTAATTACATATTGTCCTTGTAGCGTTATATGCATGTGAAAAGATGCATGAATATGCTGTTTTATGTGTGTTTTTTCGTATTTTTGCGGAAAGTCAGCAGGATAATATGGTCAAGAACAGTCGTCAGAAAATAATAGGTATGAGCTATGCCTTCCGCGTGCAGGATATTGTGCGGATTTACGATGAGCATGCGCACAGCGGGTTGTCGAACCGAGAAATCCTACGCCGTTATATCTGGCCGAAATACCGTATCTGCGAAAAGACTTTCTATAACATCATCAATGCCAGTGCCGACCCGCGTGTGATGGAGCGCATCGCCCAGGCGGAACGGCAGCTGACACTATTCGGTTAAAAGGTCTGTGTGGCCTGGCAGCTGAAATCGCTGATGTCTTCCACCAGTTCCTCGTGGTTGTGGTTGGTGCTGCTGCCCGTTCGGCGGGTCATGCAGACCGCTTCATTCCGGGCAGACAGGAAGAAGTTGAACAGGTGCGCATCAATCTTATCCAGCAGGTCAAAGCGTGCCAGCGATTCCTCCTGAAACATACTCCCATCCTTTGCACTTCCTTTCCATTTTGTGACCACATGCAGCCGGAATGGAACGTCTGCCTGTTGGACGGTTCCGCTTAGCGTGCGCCATTGCACGGGACGGAATTCGATGAACACTGCCGGGGTGTCAAAAGGTTCTTCCTGTTCAATGAATTCCACCTGCTCGTTCCACAGGTCAATGTGCCGGATAAGCGGCTGTCCGCTTTCATCCTTCAGTTCTTTCAGTGCTTCGATCAGGCCGAGATAAAGCATACGTCTCATAGTGTGTCAAAGTTTTTAGCGTTATTGTAAAAAATTTCTTTCAGCAGTTCCTCCAGGTCGGGATGGTTTCCGATGAACTGGCGTTTTGGTATAGTAATTTTGCTACCTACCTTTTTCAGGGCCATGGCACGATAGAACTCCGCTTCGGCGGTAAGGGCACGGTTCCGCTTGTTGTTGCGTGGTGCGCCGTTTTTCTTTCGTTGCAGGTTATTGCTGAATCCGTCGGCAGCCCTTCCGCCGGTCACGGTCTGATAGCGGTACCAGAAATAAGCCTTCATCTTCCGTGTCACGGTGATGGTTCCTCCTTCATTATGAATTCTGGCATACGGTTCGGTGGTCTCGATTACCACGCTGTCGCGGCTGGTGATGCGTCCCGTGATGCTGCGTCGCAGGTTCCCTGTGCGGACGAGCAGCCCGCGGCTCTTGTCGTCGTTGAACTTGCGTCGTGCCCACTTCTGGTTGAAGAAGGCTTCGCGCTCAAAGTTCCGGTCAAACTCTTCCAGTGCTTCCGTCCGTATATCCTTCAGCGTCTCCCTTACCAGCAGGTTGATGCGCCGCTGTAGGTCACGTGTTACCTGATTTGATTTTTCAGCCATTATACATTGTTTTTTAATGAATTAATCGTATATTTGCAATATAAGATAGATGCAGTGATGCCGCCATGGGAGGCGGGAGGGCTTTCAGCCATCATATCGGAGGTTCGAATCCTACCCACTGGTTCTATCTTATTTTTTTGTACATACCGAGCGTACTTTCATCCAGTGTTCCAGCCGTAATAAAGGCATTTATCGTTTTCTTTTCTCCCTGAATTTTTGCGACATAGTTCAGGCTTGCCACAAACTTCTGCACCTTTCCGTCCTGTCGTGTAATAAACTGGATATTCCCAGCTTTTTCGTCCCAATACACTTCACAGTCATTCAGCAAAGAGGGCAAGGCTGCAAGCTGTTCCGCTGTGACCGCTTTCCCGGCCTTCTGTTTTGCGCTGCGCAGTGCATGATGTATCTGCTTGTCTGTCATGTAAATTTCATCCGTAATCGGCTCTATTCCTTTTTTACGGACAAATCCCTTCACATCTTCAGGTAACCTTCCTATCCTTACGGCATCTCCTTTTGGATAACCGTTTTCCAAACGACGGATGATGCTTCGTATTCCTTCTGTGGCACTGTGTATTTCTGCCAGATGTGATTCCTGCAGCAACCTGCACGCCCGGCATACCTCATTGTCCGGAATGTCGGCGGCCAGCTTCATCTTGTCGGGACGATAGTCGCACTGGTTGCATTTGCGCAGGGTGTAGCCGTTGTATGCCGGGAAGGTGGTCATCCGCTTGCCGGGGTTGAACATGAACATTTCCTGATACTTTCCGGCGGTGGCCTGACTACCCAGGTTCACGGCTTCCTGTTCGTCGCTAAGAGGGTATTTCCCCTTGCGTACCTGCACCACGGTACATCGGCAGTTCCAACCGTTAGGCGGGAAATATTTGTCCCAGAACGGGCTTTCGATGGGCAGGGTGATGTTGTGCAACATCCGGTGGGTACGACGTACACGCTTGTCTCCCACGGTTCGGTATTGCAGGTAGTAGCGGTCGCCGTCCTGTTCGAACAGCTTCCACCGTGCGGCCATCAGGGCAGATGACTGGGCGAAGTTGTATTCCGTACGCAGGTACTGCACATTGTAGGTGTCATGCACCTTTTGAACTTCATTTAAAAACTGATTAAACGGTTTTCTGTTTCCTTCCTCATCCAGCAGGGAGGGAAAAGCCTCATTCAGTTCGTGGAAGGTCTTGATACCGCTGAACACGTAGTTCGATTCCTTCAGACGTTGCACCGATATGTCGTCCAGCGGGACTTCCTTCAGGGCGGTGTCCACCGCTCCGTCCAGTACGTCGGAATGGGTGCGGATAAAACGCTGCACCTCTTCGACGGTCAGACTTTCGGGAGATACTTCTGCCTGCTGATAGAGCCATCCCATGAGCAGCATCCATCCGGCTTCCAGGGTGGGGAACTCCATGGCTTCTTCCGTTTCTTCCTCTTCCTCAGCCGCCAGTTTCAGGATGTCGGCGTACCGCTGATGCAGCCCCTTATAATCCTCGGGGCTTAGTCGAAAAAAGGGTGTTCCCCTTCCGGTAATACCAGCTTTTGCCCTTCCTTTCCGGACTTCTGTTGTGTAGTTTTCTTCATATCCGGCACCGTGATGGAGGAAGTGTCTTTCTTCCGCTTCAGCGGGATGTTGTATTTGTCTACAAAGTATTTTGGCTCCACTTCGTAATGCTCCAGCAGCAAACGCTCGTAGGCCACCTGCTGTTCGGGCGTATAGTCTACCGACTCATCCCATGAGAAGCGGAATCCTGTCAGCGGGAATCCGTGACGGATCATGCGGGGAATAAGCTGCCAGTTCACCAGGTCGCGGATGAGGTCGGCATCCTTCTGAATCAGGTTTTCCAGCATCTTGCGGTGTACCTCACTCTGCGAAAGGCTGGCCCCGTCTTCCATTGTCATGGTCACGGTAAGGATTCCCTTCGATATTTCCGAATTGCAGCGATCAATGCGCTTGTCGTACACATTGAACGCATCGGCACGGGTGCTTTCCTTCAGGTCGATGGTAGTACCTTCGGGAAACAGTCCGTAGGCGGCTGCTCCCATGTCGCGCAGCATCCGTTCGATGCGGTCGTATTCCTTCGGGTCGCGGCTGGTAGTGGTGGCCACACGGAGCGGCATACCGAATATTTCTCCGAACATGTCCCAGAAAGAACACATGTTCTTTTTCGGGATAGTCTGCTGGGCACATTTCAGATACAGGCCCAGATTATGCGTGCCGCCTGCCTCGATGCACCAGTCGGTCATTTCGCTGTTCCGGTAGTCATAGCCTACCTGCCAGGTGTCGTTTTCGTGGGTGATGATGACACCGTATTCTGGAATGACGTGGGTACGCGGAATCAGGCTGACCCGGTTGTATGCCATCCGTCCGTCCACTTCAACCACGTCGCCCAGTTCGATGAGTGAGTGGCCGTAGTATGTGCTTTCCAGTGCCAGCCGCAGGAACTCCTTGAACCAGGGAGTTTCCAGCAGTTCCGTCAGTTCCGGATTCTCCACGCCCTTCGCGTCGCAGAGCTTGAAACTCTTGTTCAACACAAATCCCATGCGCTGCTGCACGCATCCGGTCAGATGTAGGTCGGCATCCACATCGGTATAGAGGTTCAGCAGACGTGTACGGTTGGGGTTGTCCACGTTGATGGCCATCTGCCATGCACGCCGCCAGTCGGCCAGGTCGCGCCGTGTCAGTGCTTCGGTAAGCAGCTGGAGCTTGACGCTCATTTCCTTGATGCGCCGTCTTTCGGCGGCATTCATCCGGTTGAGATATTCTATTTTCGGTTTCTTTGCCATAGTAGTTACCAGATATAGTTGTTACGTTTGTCGGAGCCGTAGCGTATGCCGGCGCCGGTCTGTTCTCCCTCTTCGCCCGTGGGTTGCAGTTCGGGCAGGTTCATGACCGCTTTTCCCGCCTGCACTTTCTCCAGGTAGGCGATGGCGTTTTCAAACTGTTCCTTTCGGATTTCGTAGCCCATCTTCTGTGGCAGACTGAGCACCATGAAGTAAAGTGCCAGATCGGCCACCAGCCCCACGAGGTCAAGGTTTCTATCTTCTCCCTCGGCGGTGAAGGCTGCCTGCATGTCATAGCGTCCGTCCAGGTAGCTGGCTATCCGGTCCATGGCACGGCGTTCGGCCAGCAGACGGTTATCGCTTGTAGCCTGCTGGATGATTCTCAGTGCATCGGCACTGACCTGTATGTAGTCTTGTTCGGTTATAAACATAGTTACCATGAGTTTTTAGGAGGTCGCCGCACGCCCAGCCGGGGAGTGAACGAAGCCTCACGGGTTTGTTTCTGTAATTTATAGATAGCACCCTCGCAGGCATCGGGAAAGTCGTCGTGTGCCCGGCTTCCCTGCTCGAAGGCCAGCGTCTGGTCGATTCCGGCACGGAGGTCGGTATCTTCCTTCAGCTTTTCGTTATAAAAGAAGTATCCACGTTCCCACAGCGGACTGACGGCTTCCACACGGGCGAACTTGTCGGGTTTCTTCCGTTTGTCCGGCATGATAGGAAGCTGGTAGCCACGTGCGTCGCCTTCACGCTGGAATTCGTCCAGGATGGTGTCCTGCATGAAGTTGGCTTCCATATAGATGCTGACCGCCGCGTCTTCAGGCAGTGATTCGTAGACATCGTAGAGCCAGCGCACCATTTCGCCCACGCTGCACTGACGGCAGAAGGCACGCAGCAGATGCAGTTCCCGGTGTGAGGCGGTTTTCAATCCGCGCCTGGGACGGCCTATCATGGCGGCAGCCTTGTAGTCGTTTTTCCCGGAGGATTTCCACGAAGGGTCGATGTAGAGTACAATCTGCTCGTAATATTTCAGCTTCAGCATCCGTCTCCAGCGTATCCACCGTTCCTGGAACACGGCTCCCTCGGTGATGGGGTTGTTCATGTATTCCTTCTGGAACGAGCGGTAACCCATGAACTGCTCGCGGTCGCGCAGCTTTTCGATGGTGTAGAACTCCGGCCAGGCAGGATTCCCGTTGCGGTCGATGGCATTCACTTCGATGGTCTTCACGGTCGGCGTGTCAATGATTTTCTGCAGCACGGAGTTTTTGGAAATCAGGTTACCCACCATGATGAAACGCCCGTCCTTTCCGCCGAAGCAGCCGAACAGAGCTTCCTTTATCCAGTTGGTCATCTCACGTACACGTGCCTCACTCCGGCACATTTCATCATCGTCCAAGTCATCCACCACGATGTAGTCCGGACGCATCTCCCGGAAACGCAGACCACGGGGTGACTGGCCACGGCCTCTGGAGAAAAAGGCGCACTGGTCGCGTGTGACGAACTCGCCTTCCTGCCACATGCCGCTGTTGTATTGTTCGCCAAAGTCCCGGATGAGGTACTGGTTGTATTGCAGTTCTGCCTGCAAGTCTCCCAGCAGACCGTCGGCACTGTCTTCACTCTTGCCCACCAGTACCATGACATGCAGTTCGCTCCGGAACTTCAGCCAGAGCGGGATGCCGATGTCCAGGTGTACCGACTTGGCATGACCGCGCGGCCACTTGCAGACCAGACGCAGTTCCGGATGGGAGGCGATGTAGCGTGCCGCCTCGTTGTGGAATTTGGCATTCGGACACTGGCAATAATGTGGCAGGTACCGCTGGCAGAAACAGTCGTAATCCTTCAGGGCACGGGCGATGTTCCGCTTGCGTTCCGCTTCTGTCTCCACCCGTTCCTGTGAGGTCATCCGTTCTACCCGTTTGCAGTGCTCCTGCCATCGTTTCAGGGCTTCTTTCTTTTCCTGTTCCGTCATGGTCAGCCTCCTTTCTGGGCGAAGAGTTCATTCAGGTAATCGTTGTGCAGCTGGTTTACGAGCTGGAACAGTTCGTTGGTCAGCTGGGGATATTCATCCCGGTGTGCGGCCAGCCAGTTCTCAAAGTCAATCATCGTGTCGATACGGTCTACCACGCTGGCCTTCTTCTCCAGCTTTTCGATGGCGGTGGCCGTCTTGATTAGCTTGTCGCCCAGGCTGGCCAGCATATCCTCGTTTCCCGGCTCGTTCGCCTTGTCGAGCAGGGAGTTGATGGAAGACAGCAGCTTGTTCACCAGTTCCGGACGGGTGATGCTGCGTGCCGCCTTCATCTCTTTCCAGCCCAGGGTGTTTATCCACCGGCTGAGCGTCTGACGGCTCACTTCCACTTTCTGAAGAATCTCTTCCTGCGAAAGTCCGCTCATGTAGAGCACCCGTGCCAGCTCCTGTTTTGTGTCGTTTTTAGCCATGTTTTACCTTGTATTTAATATTCGTTTACGACAAAGTTCATCCATTTTCGTGCATCCACGAAAAAGGGGTGCAACCGTTACAGAGAACAGTGCATCATTTACATACTTCTTTGCAACCGTTACACACTTTTTTGCCCGGACGGGAAAGGCAGAGTAAGTTTGCGTCAAACGAACGGAAAAATGGCAAAACGAATCAGAATATCGAACGAAACGCTGAACTGCTACGGCACGTGGATTCGTACCGAAGGCATCGACCTGACGCAGTTTAACCGGAATCCCGTACTGCTCTGGATGCACCAGCGGGGCGTGGTAATAGGAATGATAAAGGATATACGCGTAGCGGATGGAGAAGTGACCGGCGAACCCTGGTTTGATGAGGTACGCGAAGAATCGCGTCTGGCAAAGCAGCAATGGGAAAAGGGCACGCTACGTATGGGTTCGCCCAACTTCGAGATACTGGAAACAAGCGAAGACGCTGCCTTGCTGAAACCCGGACAAACCCGTCCTACCGTAACCCGCTGCAAGCTGATGGAATACAGCATGGTGGACATCGGCGGTAACGATGACAACATCCGGCTCTCTTACGAGGGGCGGGAAATCAGGCTGGATGCAGGATACGGATGCGACCTGCCGCTGTTGAAAGAAAGCTTTAATGAAAACCAAACATTACAGACAATGAACGAACAACTGAAAACCATCGCCCTGATGCTGGGGCTGGCGGACACCGCCACACTGCAGGAAGTGCAGAAACAGATTAACGTATTGCTCGGCTACCAGACGGCCAACGCGACCCTGCGTACCGAAAAGGAGAAACTGGAAAAGGAACTGGACACCCTGCGGCTGGCAGGTATTACGTCGCTGGTGGAGGAAGCCGTAACTGCCGGAAAGATTGAATCCGGAAAGAAAGCCCACTTTATCGAGCTGGGAAAGAAAGTCGGCCAGGAAAGCCTGAAACTGATCTTAGAAGCCATGCACGGCACGGTAAAGCCGTCGATGGTGTTGAACCGCGATACCTCGCCGACGGCAACCGGCGACTGGAAAAAACTGAGCGAAGTTCCGGCAGAGGAACTGAAGCTGATGCGAAAGAACGACCCGCAGCAGTACCGCAAGCTGTACAAGGCAGAATACGGTGTGGACTGTCCGGAACTTAACTGATTGTTGAACACAAATTAAAACACGAACATGAGAAAAGAAATCGTAAAATTCGTAACCGGCACACTGGTGAATGTGCTGATGAGTATCGTTATCCTGGCTTGCCTTGGAATTCCGAATGCAGGATTCTGGGGACTGATTGTGGGCGTGGTGCTACCAATGGCACTGGGCAAGTTCCTGCCGAAAGGTGCCGCCCTGGAAGGTGTATATACCGAAGTGTGGACGGGTGAGCTGGTGAAGCAGCTTCGTGGGGGCATGACCGCCTCATTCCTGGACGGTGTGTCCGATTATTCGGCTGCGGTGAACAACGAAGTGGTACACCTGGTAGATGTGGGCGGCGACCCGGACGTGCTGATTAACAACACCACGTATCCCATCGCCGCACAGGAACTGGAAGACGGAGATATTGCGTTGGGTCTTGATAAGTTCCAGACCAAGAAGACTCCGGTATCGGACGACCAGCTCTTTGCCATCTCCTACGACAAGATGGGAAGCGTGATTGAGCGTCACGGCGACGCCATTACCATCGCCAAGTTCAAGAAAGCGGCTCATGCGCTGGCTCCGAACAGTAACACGGCGAAAACTCCGGTAGTGCCCACTTCCGGTGAAGATGACAACGGACGTAAGAAATGTACCCGAAAGGATATTATCGCCTTGAAACGCAAGCTGGATGCCTTGCAGGTTCCCACCGCAGGCCGACGTCTGGTGCTCTGCTCAGACCACGTGAACGACCTGCTGGAAGACGACCAGAAGTTCCGTGACCAGTATTACAACTACACTACCGGAAAGATTGCCAACATGTACGGATTCGAGGTGTACGAATTCGAGAACTGTCCGTACTTCACCAAGGAAGGCACAAAAGTTCCGTTCAAGAACTCACCTTCGGGCACCGACCATCAGGCATCCTTCTGCTTCTACACCAAGCGTGTGTTCCGTGCGCAGGGTAGCACCAAGATGTATTACCGCGACGCACAGACCAACCCGGACTACCAGCAGAACGAAGTGAACTTCCGTCACTACTACATCGTACTTCCGAAGAAGATGGAGGCTATCGGTGCCATCTACAGTTATGACGGATCTACCGCACAGACATCCGACCAGGAGGGAACGGCTGACAAGAACTGGGCTGAGACCAGACGTGAAGCTGAAACCGATGAAATGGCCATGGCTATGTCTGATGGAGGAGAAAAAGGCGTAAGCGGACTGGAAGAAAAGTTACAGGAAGACCCTGCAGCCGGTGAGGAACTTGAAGCATAAGGAGGAATGAGGTATGAAACACTTTACAATGGGTGAACTTTGTGCCAGTACCACCGCCGACGCTCATGGAATCAAGAATACACCGCCTCTTCAGGAGGCGGGTAACCTGAAAGCCCTTGCCGACAACGTGCTTGACCCTCTCCGCGAATGGTACGGGAAACCTGTTACCGTCAATTCAGGGTACCGTTGTCCGCAACTGAACCGGATGGTAGGAGGTGCGGCAAGCAGCCAGCATCTGAAAGGAGAAGCTGCCGACATTACGGCAGGAAGCAGGGAAGAGAACCGCAAGCTCTTTGAGTACATCCGTGAGAATCTGCCTTTCGACCAGCTGATTGACGAAAAGAATTTTTCGTGGGTGCATGTGTCTTACAAGCGCGACGGAAACAACAGAAAACAGATTTTAAAACTTTAAAGCACGACAAAATGAAACGAATTATTTTATTTTTCTGCCTGTGTCTGATTACAACACTGGCTTCATTTGCGCAGACTGTACTTCCGGCTGCAGAACCTGAAACATCGTTCCTTATCGACCTGGGAAGCTTTACGGGAATCGTAGCCCTGGTTTCTACCTTGGTGACACAGATTCTGAAAGTTGTTCCGGCTATTTCCGCAAGCAAGCTGGCCAAAATCGGTATATCATGCGGTGTGGGCATGGTGGTATGTATCCTTGCATGGCTTTTGCAACTCACTCCGTTACTTACAGGCTATATCTGGTGGCAGGTGCTGATTTACGGACTGGCGGCGGGACTCAGCGGATGCGGATTCTATGATGTGATTAAGGCTATCGGAGCATTGTTTCAAAAAGAATAGAGCATTATGGATTGGACCCTGTTACAGCCACTCATGGATTGGCTGGCTCCTGCCGGCTGGCTGGTAACTGCCATTGCCTGGTGGCGTGACAGAAAAGTATACCAGGTCCGCGCAGTGAAAGAAACCGAGGGCACTTACAAGGCTTTATATGACGACCTCAGTGCCACGGTATTGGAATTAAGCAAACAACTACGAAAACAAAACGAACGGAATATCAATCATGAAACGGCTTTACGCAAATTACATACTTGCAGGTATGCTGACCGCTGTCCTGCTATCATCTGGATGCGCCAGCAGCAGAAAGGCCAGCTCGGAAACCGTCCGCTCGGACAGCCTCCGAACGAGCGTAACCGAGCAAACAACCTACGAGCCGGTCCCGAAGAGGACGGCGACCTGCTCGGTGAGTGCGGAGCAGTGGCTGAACCTGAGTAAGCTTCCTGCCGGATTCGGGCTGAGCTATCGGAATGACGGTCTGAATATTGACATACAATCGGACGGAGAAGGTGGCGTGAACGTCACGGCTACAGCCGACAGCACAGGAAGACAAGTTACCGTGAAGCATACTGAAACGGAGCACCGGATACGGGATGAAACTACCAGCAATGAGGTGAAAGAAAGACGGCCCGGCTTACAACAGTGGATTGTAGGAACAATTATTGCGGTGCTGTTACTTTTTCTTATTTGGGAACTGATTAAAAAGTATTTAAACAAAAATCAAACTCTATAAATATTATGGCAGATACAAGCAACGGACTGATGTACGGCGTGGCGAAAGTGACATTCAAGGCTGCGGGATCAGAAGGACAGGAAAAGACACTGGCCTGGCTGGATGAAAACGGGATGCAGCCTGCGGGAAACGCACCTAGTTTTCTGGATGTATTCGCAGCACAGGTACTAGACGGACCTGTAGACAGCATCATGACCAACCCGGGAAGCGATGCGTTTACAATGAACCTTATCCAACTGAATGCGCAGAGTATGGTGGATGTGTTCGGTGGAAAAGCCGGAGCGGACGGCTCTTATACACCGCCTGCAAAAATGCTAGCTAACGGTGTGCTCACCATCACCATGCATTCTGGACATGGTTTCCGCATATTTAATGCACGTCTGAGCCGCAATGGATTCCAGAATGGAATTAACATGCAGAATGTGCTGGCAATGGGTATCCGTGTGGATATGCTGAAACCCGCAGACGGGAAGGACAGACGTTATCGTACTTATCCTCCTGGTACAGAAGATTTTGATGCGATTGACTCAGTCGAAGACGCAAAAGGATAAGTATGAAGGCACAAGATATAGAACTGCTGGCAGGCATCTCCCTCAGTGACGGGGGAATCAGCCTGCCGCTTCATACGGTACTTCGGAAACGTCCGTTCCGCATTACGATGAAGACACCTACCACACGCAGTCTGATACGAATCAGCAAGCGTTATCTCCGGATCGGGGTGACTCCTGAAGAATATGATGCATACGACCTGGACCAGCGTATCCGGTTTGTCTTCCTGCATGGAAAGGACATCAGCCGTATTGTGGCATACGGAATTGTGAGAGGGCCTGTACTGGGAAGAGTGCTGAACCGCATGGTGGCCTGGATTCTACGTGAACTGATGACACCCGACGAACTTGCAGCCGCCTGGCGGCAGGTGCTGAACAGTACATCTACCACGTCTTTCGGGATTATTATCGCATCGGCAGCAGCCTTGAACAAGATGCAGCCCTTAGCGAGCCGGAACGAAAGCGAAAACGACAGGAGGAGTTAAAGAAGGGACATACGGAACCTTCGCATAGCCTTTTCGGCGTAGTAGGTCAGCTGGCCACGGAAACAGGCTGGAGCATTGGCTACATTCTGGACAAGGTAAATGTAGTTACCCTTCAGCTCATGATGGCAGACATGCCTCACTGGGTTCCTCCGAAGAAACCGGACCTGAAGCAGCAGATCCGTGAAATGGAGGAACGGGAGAAACAAAGAAACAGTCACAAACAAACAGATAACACGAACACGGCAAAGGGGATGAACCCGATGGAGTTCTTTACCAATTATGCGGTAAAGGACTGATTATTCATCATTATAAATTGGAATCATGGCAGTACCCGTAAAGCTCGAGATATTTATGGAAGATCTTACCAAATCCGGTTTGCAATCTGTTGGTAAGAATATAGATGACGTGGAGAATCAGACTTTGCAACTTATCTCTGCATTAAGAAAAGTACGTGCTGAACAACAAAAAATAATGCAAGATAATATTCATTCGGGCAAAAATTATTCTCAGGATTTAGCTAGAATACAAGCATTGACAGGAAGAATAAATAGGCTTGAAGTAGGATTGAGAGAGTATAAAAAAGTGCAACAAGATATATCCAATAACCCCGGATATATTGACATCGACACCGAAGCCGTAACCCGTAAGACAAACAACCTGAAGATGCAGTTCAGCCAGGTAGCTAGAGAGCTGCCTTCACTTGCCATGGGACCGCAGATGTTTATCCTGGCAATTTCAAACAACCTTCCTATGCTGGCAGATGCCATTGCCGATGTGCGAAAGCAGAACGAACTTCTTGCTGCATCCGGACAAAAGGGTGTGCCGGTATGGAAACAGCTGGCCAGTTCAATATTCAGCTGGCAGACGGCACTTGTGGCCGCCATATCGCTGGGTATTGTGTTTGGAAAGGATATTGCAAACTGGGTAAAAGAGCTTATCAGCGGTAAAAAAGCTATTGACAACAATAAGGAGGCTTTGGAAAATTATAAAAAGGCCATGCTTGATTCTCAGCAGGCAGCACAGGAAGAGATTGTGCAACTGAACTTACTTTATCAGGCTGCTGTAGACAGTTCAAAAGGAATGAATGAACGTATATCAGCAGTAAAGGAGCTGAAAAAAGAATTTCCTCAATATTTCAAGAATCTTAGTGATGAAGAGGTGTTAGTGGGAAAAGCTGCTGACAAATACAATGAACTTGCCACAGCTATTATGGCTTCAGCAAAAGCGCAAGCTGCAAAAGAGACACTGATTAAGAACAGTAAGGAAATACTGGATCTTGAATCAAAAATAACGGAAGAATACAAAAAACAAGAACTTAACGAGGTTAAAAGAACGGAGGCTGTAGGCAAGTTGAAGGAAGGACAAAATAGGACATTCCTTCCTGTAAGCAATGATGTAATTGACGCTGTAAACCGGGATTATGACAGATTCTTCAATCAAAGCGAAGAAAAGATTACTGAATGGAGAAGGAAAATATATGATTTGACCAAATTCAATAAGAATCTGGCTAATCAAGTAAACATAGAAGATCTTCTTTTTGAATCAAACGGAGGAAACGAAACAGAACGAAAACAGAAAACCGACTACGCTTCCCAGCTTGCCGATGCTCGTGTAAAAGCACAGCAGACTACGGAAAAACTCCGCATACAGATTATGCAGGAAGGTATTGCCAAGCGTATGGCACTGGCCAAGCAGGAATACGATGAGTCTGTGGCTGACATTGACAAGCAGGAACGGGATATGCTTGCCAAAATGGATCAGGCACGCAAGCAGGGTGACAATATTCCACAGAGCCAGTACGACGAGGTAAAGAATACGGCGAACACCAACCGTATGCTGGCAGAACAGGTGTATAACGAAAAGATATATCAGATTGAACAGGAATATCGCGACAAGGCCACGCAGAGCCTTATCGACTACAATAAACAATACGGAACGTATCAGGAGAAGCGTCTGGCCATTGCAATGGATTACGCCCGGAAAATTGCCGCTGCGGAAACAGAAGGAGAGGCCGACGTATTAACCCGTGAACGTGACGACAAGCTGGCCAGCCTGGACTTTGAGGAAATGAAGAAAGGGATGGACTGGGACAAGATTTTCGGTGAACTGGAGCGTGTGTCTACTGATACGCTGGAAAGTCTCCGAGAGAAGCTGAAACAATACCTGGAAGGAATAGGCGATGACATCAGCCCCGAATCTTACAAGGAGGTAATGGATGCTTTCAATAATATAGATTCCGAGCTGGCCGACCGTTCCCCGTTCGAAACAATGAAGAAGGGGTACGAAGATTACAAGTCTGCGATGGAGGAAGTACGTTCTGCTCAGAACCTTCTTCAACAGGCACAAGTAGGCGGAAGCGTTATCGTGGAAGAATATGACGAAGCAACCGGAACCATTACACGTAAGCTGATTACTCAGGCCGAAGCCGAGGAAAGACTTCGTGCTGCTCAGGATAAACGATACAGTGCACAGAAGAATCTGACGGATGCGGCCAATTCTATCGGACAGAAAGGAATGGCAATCGTCAATGCCGGAAACGACATAGTGGATATGTTAGGAAACTTTGGCGTAAAAGTTCCGGAAGCGGTGAGTGAGACATTGAACGGACTGGGTCAGGTAATGAGCGGACTGGAAAGCATTGATTTGACAAAACCATTTAGTGCTATTACAGGGTCAATTAAGATTCTGACTGGAGTTGGCAATACGATAGCCGGACTGTTTGGTTTCGGAGGTGCCGATTATTCGGGGTATGAAAATCTTAAATTAAAGTATGAAGGGCTGATTGACATTTGGGATTCGCTTATCTCCAAGAAACAGCAATATATCGACATTGATTATGGTGTAGAAGCTCAGAAAGCAGCCGAAGAAGCTAAAAAACTGGTAGACGTGCAGATTGAACGCCAGCGGCAGTTGATGGAAGCTTTGTCAGGAAGCGGTGCAAGCATCGGTAGTCACTCTCTTGGATACCGGGTTAACCGTGGAATGAGTGCGCAGGATTGGGCAAGGCTTTCGCAGCTTACTGGCGCGAATATACAGGGATTTGGTGACGTGATTAATTTGGATGCGGATGTAATAGGTAAAGTTCTTCAGGACGAAAAGTTTGTGTCGGTACTGACCGCTGTAAACTCTGAGTTTGTGACCTACATTCAGAATATAGACAAGTATAGCGAACAGTTGAAGGAGATAGCTGATCAGGAAAAAGAGGCATTTACCGGAGTCAGCTTTGACGAATTCCGTGACAGCTTCACCAGTATGCTGTCGGACCTCGATGCCACCAATCAGGACTTTGCAGATAACTTCGAGAAGTATCTACAGAATGCCATATTCTCATCACTGATTGCCGGGAAATACAAACAGCAGATTCAGAATCTGTATGATATGTGGTCTACAGATGCGGAGTCTGGGAACAAACTGACAGAAGATGAAGCCAATTTGTTGCGGGAAAAATATCAGGACATTGTGAATGATATGCTGGCCGAACGTGAGCAAATCATGAAAGATTTCGGATGGTCTTCATCTGCGGATTCCGGAAGCAGCCAGTCACCCAGCAGCGGTGCGCTGACCACCATGAGCCAGGACAGCATATCCACCTTTGAAGGAATAGGACGAAACATGCAGACGCATCTGGCCAATACGGACAAGTTCGTGCAGGAAATCCGAAACACGCAGAAGCAGGATAGCCAGACGCTGGCCACCATAGCCGGACACACGGCACACCTGGTTGAGATACACGAGATATTGAGTGATATGAAATTAAACGGTATAACACTGAAATGATATGGACCTGACAGGATACCTAACAATTAACGGAACGGACGTATGGACGGAATACGGTGCTTTCCTGGGAGAAACGGAAGAAGGCGGACACGTGAACATGGATGCTTTGCTTCGAATGCCCAAGGCGAAGGATATTACTACCGTCGATTTCCGAGAAAGGAATGGGGTAGAGCTTCCTCAGAACCCGAACGTGAAGTTGAGCAGCATCGAACGTACATTACAGTTCTGGCTTCGTGGAAGCTCCGCATCCGACCGACTGGACAAATACCAGCGCATGATGACGCTCATCACGTCGGGTATGCTTGCAATCGCCGTTAAGAATTACCGAACCTACAATATGGTTTACCAGGACATGCCGGCAGAACCGGACTGGTACGAAAGCTACGAAGGAGACCGCTTCTATGTGCTGTTTTCACTGAAATTTTTGGAGCCGCAGCCTTCTATTTAGTAATTGATTAAACACTGTTTAAATGGAACTGAAAATATACGATAAAGCCAACAACCTCCGACTGACAGCCAACCCGAACTCTTCTTCCAGTGTTACGGAAGAAATAGGTGGAGAATGCAGCGTATCTGCATCCTTCACCCATACCGAATACGTGCCGCTGGATGTGGATGACTACATCGAGGTGGAAGGCGTTCGATACAAGGTAAAGTCACGCTATCGTCCGAAACAAAAGAACACACAGACTTATGAATACAGCGTGAAGTTCTATGCACCGATACATGATGCGGAAGATACACTGATGCTGTTCCAGGAAGGCGAGACCACTTCTGAATTCAGTTACGACGGTGGGCCTCGTGAACACCTTCAGTTGTGGATTGATAACATGAACCGCCGTGCCGGTGGAAATCTGTGGAGCATCGGAACAGTGATTACCGCCGAAAACAAGGTTATTGATTACCGGAATGTGAAGTGCTGGGATGCGGCTTTCGGCAGCAATGGCATCGCCGCCACATTTGAAACAGAAATGTGGGCGGATGGTTATGTGATTAATCTCTGCAAGGCTGAACGTGGCGAAGTGGTGGAGCTTGGATATCTTCAAGGACTAACCAATCTGGCACAGGAAGATAACGGGAAAGTGAAGTTCTTTACCCGTCTGTTCCCATTGGGCAGCACACGCAATATTGATGCGACGAAGTACGGGTATTCCCGTCTGCAACTTCCTGACCGATCTCTTTATGTAGACAAAAACGTAGACCTGTATGGAGTGAAAGAAGAAACCGAAGAAAATGCGTTCTCTGAAATATACCCTAAGTACGTGGGTACAGTATCCTCTGTACGAACGGAAGAGAAAACCAATGAGGAAGGACGGGAGTATACTGTATATTACTTCAAGGACAACGGAATGAACTGGAATCCGAAAGACTACGGGATTCCAGATCTGGACTATAAGTTAAAATTCCAGACAGGCGAACTGGCTGGACGTGGAACTGACGGTTCCTTTCAGGCCGCATGGCACGAAGACACTGGAGAGTGGGAGATCATCAACGTGTATCCGGATGATACGACTCAGATACCTGGCGGAGCGATTATCCCAACTCCGGGCGACCAATACATTCCGTGGAACTTCGCCATGCCACAGGAGTACATTACTGCAGCGGAACAGGCGTACAAACAGGCTGTCGATGACTTTCTGAATACCTACAGTTTTGATCCGAATAAATACACAGGTACCACGGACCGGAATTATATTGAGAAGAATAACACGCCGCTCCGCATTGGGTGGAACGTGCGTCTGCTGTCAGAACAGTATTTCGGCACCACCGGCGGATACAAGGATACCCGTATCACGAAGGTGCAGCGCAAGCTGAATGACTTGTGCCAGGCAACGATAACCTGCTCGGATGAGGTAGGAACGGGGTGGAAATCGTCTGTAGATAACTCGTTGAACTCGCTACGTTATGAAGTGGCCAGACAGGCGGAACAGACGATGATTGATATTATCAAAACATCTGACTCAAAAACACCTTCTGATAACAATGTATTCTCCGCATTAAATTCATTGAAAACATTTCTACGTAAGGACCAGCCTGACCAGACAAACTTCCTTCTGAAGTTCGGTAAGTTCATTGACAGCATGATTGCCGGGAAGGGAGCCGGCATATTTCCGGACGGACGCGGGCAATTCTCCAGGCTGGAGGTACGCGATGCGCTTGTTGTCATGCGGATGATTATTAATGAAATCCAGGCGATGGCAGGAGACTTCACTTTCAGCGATGCCGGATGCATCGAAAAGGTGGAGGACATGGGCGAAGGTACTTACAAACTGTGGATGGAGAAGCGCACGGAGTATGATGTGACAAGCTTCAACGAGAACGACGTAATGTATTCAATCATCAACAACCTGCTGACTGGAGGTACAGACTATTACACCAGCTGGTTCCGTTGTTTGACGAAAAATGTCAATGACAACACGCTTACCGTCGTGCTCTATCCGGATGAAGAGGTTCCGGGTGGAAAGAACTACCCTCCGGTGGCCGGGTACAACGTAACCAGAAGAGGAAACGCGGTACTGCCCGACATCGGAGAAGTGAACGAGCGGGCCCAGAGCTGGCTGTTATCCAGCCGCGAGGGACGTATTATGTTCCTTCAGAATGTCTACAAACCGAAACTCGAGGATTACAACTATGCGCTGACCATTGGCAAACTGCCCAACCTCAAGGTACTTGAACAGCTGCCGGTAACAACGGACGATGTGGGTATCGTGTCACAGACTGTCATTGCAGAGAAATTTTACCAGTTCGACTATAATGGTGATGTGGTGCCAAACAAAGTGGACCGAGGGGAATGGTCTCTGCAGGTGGCACAAAGTGGAGCCCCTTACCGGTTTATCCAGCACGAACTTACAAAACCGTCCGGGAGCGAATATGCATTGCTGGAACAGCATACGGTCTATCATCTTGGATGTAAATGGGGCTGCATTGTTGACCGGACGCAGTTGGAACCTGGATGGAACAGCCCCGCGTGGGTTCTTCTTGAAGGGGACGGAAGATATTCGCTGCAACTTTCCCTGTCAGGAGGTGAAGCATTTGTGATAGGCGGAGTAGATACGGACATACACGGTCGTGTTTTATACGGCGCCATTGACATCACTTCACTTGTAATGTCAATGGAGGGTACCGAGGTGGAATGGTTCCGTAACAGCGGAAATATACCTGCTGACAACTTATGGACTCCTGAATATGTGGATGGTGACCTGCTGGCGATACATATAGACAACAGCAACCAGCACGGCGTGGGGTCTGACTTCGGGTTTGTCAGCAAATCCGTACAGTTTATATGCCGGGTATTTATTCCGGTATCTGGAGATATACAGAAGATAGAACAGAAATTTGGATTTGATATTTTATAGCTATGGGAATAAAAAGTAACAAACAGCAGGGACGCATCTATGTGACTCCTTTGTCCGTACAGGGTGAAATTATTGTATTGTCAGGAAGCCCGGCACAGACTTATGACAAACAGTTGAGGGAATACAATCCTGACCATACCCTTGTCCCTCTTGTCATGATTCCACGGATTTCTGCCTTTGACGGGAGTGGGTCCGTAAACGGTGAAATGACGCTTACAGGTGTGGAATGGTTTGAAGGAGCACCGCAGGACAAGTCGGCAAACCGGATTGTCGACAACGAATATTATACGATATCGGACGGAAGCGGAGACGTTCCACGCTATGCATTGACTGTACGAAAAAATGTTCCTCCAGAGACGCCGATGGAATATTTCGCCATTGCGATATTCACTGATCCGCGCACAAACAGAGAAGTACGGACAGAACGCAGCATGAAGGTGTATTCGCACCTGTATGACAACAAGGCATACTCCCTGCGTCTGAAAGGAGACACCGTTATGGTGACAGACCCCCTTCGCCTGTCTGAACGCTCAGGATACTGGTCCCGTGAGATAGAACCGCAGTTGTATACAGGGACGGAACCGGTGGATGACGCACATGCGGCCTACTTTTGGGATATCCTGGAAGGAGATGCATACCGGCCGGTCACGGTGAACGACCCGGGCATCATCTGCCATGATTCCGAAGGAATATATACCCGTAAACTTATCTATCAGGCAAAATATGTCACCAATGCCAGTTTCCGTGTACGTGCATGCGAGTATTCCGGAAGCAGGCCGCAGTCTCCTACAGACGGACGCCTTGAGAAGGTAGTGGAAGTCAAGACGGAGATTTCCGCATCACTTCTCTGTGAAATCATACAGACGAAAGGATTTACACTATCTGACGATATGCAGCAGCCGAGTGCGTATGAAATCAGGATTTTCGACAACCGCCGCGAATATGGTACTGAATACGATGACCTTTTCCGCATTACGTGGAAAGGACAGAGTGCCAAGCCAGGTGAACAGGAGAAGGTGCTTGCCATCGGAGGCCGGACGCTTGAATTCATACCGGCTGAAAAAGGATTCCCGTCCGGATACATATTTCAAGTATGGGCGGAACTGGAACTTGCATCCGGTGAATCACTGATGGGCGACGAGGAAGGCGCATTGGTCGCTTCAGAAGCTGACGGACAGACTGTATTTGTGGGAACAGGAACCATATTTGAATAATAAATTAAATGATGAATTATGTATGTAATCGTTGAAAAAGAGAAATTGGAAGGAAAGTTCTTCGGAATGATGAACTTCCTCCCTGACGGCAGAGCTTATATTCCCATCGGAGAAATCCGCAATGTCGGTACGCTGATGGGGGTTGACATCATCGGTTCTTCAAGGGAACTGAAAGAGTTGATTGAAAAGCAGGATGAAGAAATCAAGAATGTGGAAGAGATTGACCCTGACTTTGGGCGTGAACCTATTCCAGATGTTGAATCCGGTGAATCACCTGAAATTACGGGTGCAGAAGAAACTGAAGCTTTGAAAGGAGGTAAGGAATGAGTCAGAACCAGGTAACGGCTGCGCTTGCAATCGTAGCCGTAAGTAACGGTACTACCCTTAACGGATACGTACGTGTAGACAATGGCCCTTTAATCCAGGCATGGACAAAGGGAAGTGACAAGTATACTCCCGACTGGGAGGCTCTTGCTGAGGACAAACGCCCTATCGTGGTAATTGTAATGAGGGATGTGAGTACAGGACGTGTGTTGATTCCTTCAAGGCTGGTATTCAAGTATAATGGTACGGAACTTTCTTTCGGTGAGGACGGATTGTGTGATACCGAGCAGTTTACAGGCATGTTCAAGAGAGTCACCGGCTATAATGTCAGTGTAGATTCACAGTCGTATCCCATGGCCGGATTGCGGGTGATGAAAAACCTTGTGCCGATATCCGGATATGACAATGACAGGATTACGGTTTCCGGTGAAGTGGAAATCGGAGGACATACCGTAGAGTTCAATGAACTCTCTACAGAAGTGGTGATTCAGGAAAGTTCAGGAAAACAGTACGAACTGTTCATCACGTCGGACAAAGGTACTCAGATTATTAATTCTTCTGACGTACTGACCCTGAAAGCCTCATTGTATTCTGGCGGGGACCTTATCAGTGACCTTGGCAATATCACACTGCTTTGGAAAAAACAGCTTCCATCAGGAGAAAGCAGCCTCGGTACACAGCAGACGCAGAACATTCAGGCCAATGACGTGGACGGTTCCCTGGTAGTCAGCTGTGAGGCGGTGCAGAACGGGAAGGTGATAGCCAAGGGGTTCATTACCGTATTTGACCTGTCCGATCCGGTTCTCGCGTCCTTCAAGGTTAAAGGACTGTCTTCCGATGGACAGATTTATCCTGGTGAAACCGGTGTGTTGACTCCCTATGCCTACAAGCGTCAGTCCGGAGAGGAGGTTCCTGTTTCCAGCTGGAATTTTGCCACGTTCGACGGGGAAAACAATCCGTTCACCGTGACCGGAAAGGACAGCAACCAGTTTTCGGGTACTGACGTAACCCTTACTTATGCGGATGCCACACGTGCCAAGACATTCCGGGTTATCGCAACGAATACAAACGCAATAGAATTTTGATTATGATGCTGACAGCTACAATAAGTGTTACTGCAGTGAGTGAACCGGATCCGGTTGAATATGTAGACATCGACTGCCAGCCTTCCGCTGTTTCAGTGGACTGTAACAATGTGCAGTCCACCCCTCTGAAACTGAATGCCCTGCTTCGAATCGGAGCGGAATCAAAACCGGTTGATGTATTCTGGCAGCTCCATGTACACTCTTCCGGCAATGAACTTGGCAGTGCGGCTTCTCCGGGTGCCAGCTCAGAATATGAATATTATCTTCCGGCTGACAAATGGGGCAATGCGGATTCCATCGTGGTAGAAGCCTATAATGACAGTTCTTACAAGGAACTGCTATCACAGAAAAGGGTGGCTATTGTTCGTCAGAACCCATCGCCATATCCGATTGACGGAGATTGGAGACCTCTCCCTTTCAAATATAAGAATGGAGAATACTTTCTTGAAAAGGACATGGGGCTTATTTTCATGTGGATGAATCCCGTTCCTGGCAACAGTGAGATTCATCCGTCTGAAGATGTCAAGCTGAATCCGGACAAGACCTCATGGAAAGCCACGCAGGAATATCCTCTGATTGGAACCCGTCTTCTTCTGGCACGCAAGATTGATGCTGATCTGATTGACGTGGAAAACCTGAAGGTAAAGCATCTTGACGGAGCGGATGGGGTATTCAGCGGAACAGTAAAGGCGAATGCCGTGTACACTCCGATGAAGGATGTTCGGAATGAGTCTTTTGTTATTGATCCTTCTGTACATGGTACGTCTTTTATCGGTACGAGCCATGACGGACTGTCTTTTTATCCTTTAACTCTTCCTGAACTGTCGAAATGGTTCGGCATAAATATAACTGGAATAACCAGGCTGATATCAAGAAATGACGGAAATCTGGTTTTCAAGTCACAGGGCTCTGAGTGGATTATAAAGACTTTCAGTGAAAAATATATTTATGTCATGATAAAGGAGGGGTATGTTGTGAACATTATTGCCACATCATCAGGATGGATTGTCAATAATGCTTCAGCGTGTTTGTTTTCTAATGATTTAAAAAATTGGGTATAATGAAAATTGTTGATTCAATCTTAAAGATGAATGACAAGGTCCTGCATTTTATTGCGTGCCTTGTTCTGACTATGACGGTCGGTGAAATAGGTGCTTTATCTGCAGCTCTTACAAAAGAAGGTGCCGACTGGCTTTACAAAAAAAACTGTAATGTGGGTTCAGGATGGGACTGGGGAGATATTCTTGCTGATACGGTAGGTATCATGTTCGGAAGCCTTATAAGAAGGATGTTCCTTCATTACTAATAAAAACGTTTAATCAAATACTTTTAAATTATGGGAGCTATTAAAACACTTAAAGAGGTTGAGAGTGCTTTGCAAAAGAAAAATGAAGCTAATTACGTACGTGCTTTGGACGCACAGGGTAATCCTATCCTGATTTCAAAGGAAGACCTTGCAGAAGTTGTGAGAGGACTTATTGGTATT
>UMHI01076600.1_pt1 | contig 35551 bp, 22 predicted proteins | sample 1965481 | NCBI WGS metagenome assembly UMHI01 (sample SAMEA4836093, study PRJEB28245) | human gut metagenome | biome: gut microbiome; material: fecal sample | place: Denmark | collected 2008 | reverse complement strand
CCGGATTCCGCAAGGATGTCCGGGGCTTTTTTTATACCCTGACAGAAAGAAGTTGCATTCATGTTCTTACGTTGATCCGTTTTTACTTCATCTGTGTAAAGTTCGTTTTCTTTACAGTCCACAGCTGCCTTTTGCCAAAACATCTTTTTATTTGTATTCTGTTAAAGTGGATATTTTTATGTATGTTTGCAGTTATAATAAAACCTTATTAATAAAATAACTATTGGTATGAAAACACGGATTATTCGTTCTTGTCAATTGATTTTTTTTAGTGCTTTTTGGGGAGTCTCATCATTATTTGCTCAGAATTCAGAAAAAAGTTATGTTCCTTCTCCTGAAAACTTGCAGGCTCGTCAAGAGTTTCAGGACAGTAAGTTTGGTATTTTTCTTCACTGGGGAATTTACAGCATGTTTGGTCAGGGAGAATGGTATATGAATAATGATAATATAGATTGTCATGAATATGCTAAGGTTGCATCTGGTTTTTATCCGTCAAAATTTAATGCTCAAGAATGGGTTTCGGCTATAAAGGCTGCAGGTGCCAAGTATATTTGTTTTACTTCTCGGCATCATGATGGTTTTTCTATGTTTGATACAGAATTTTCAGATTATGATATTGTGGATGCTACTCCATTTCGGCGTGATATTGTGAAGGAATTAGCTGAAGAATGTCAAAAACAAGGTATTAAACTACATTTGTATTATTCTCATTTGGACTGGACACGTGAAGATTATTATCCTTTAGGAAGTACAGGTAGGGGTACGGGACGTACCGGTCATGGTGAATGGAGGACATATTATCAGTTTATGAATAATCAATTGACTGAATTGTTGACACATTATGGTCCGATAGGAGCGATTTGGTTTGATGGTATGTGGGATCAGCCGGCTGATTTTGATTGGAGGCTTGAAGAGCAATATAATTTGATTCATAAGCTACAACCTGCTTGCCTGATAGGGAATAATCATCATAGAACTCCTTTTTCAGGAGAAGATTTTCAAATGTTTGAGCGCGATCTTCCAGGTGAAAATAATGCCGGATTTTCTGCAGGACAAAAAGTGAGTCAACTTCCTTTAGAGATGTGTGAAACAATGAACGGCATGTGGGGGTATAGAATTAAGGATCAGAATTACAAGTCGGTAAAAGAGTTGGTTCGTCTGTTGGTACGTGCTGCTGGTAAAGGATCCAATTTATTAATGAATATCGGTCCTCAGCCTAATGGTGAACTTCCGGCAATATCTGTGGAACGTTTAAAGGGAATGGGAGAATGGATGTCTAAATACGGAGAGACGATTTACGGAACTACCGCAGGGTGTGTTATGAAAGCTTCTTGGGGTACTACTACAAGGAAAGGTGATATGTTATATGTTCATCTGTTGTCTGATGATATGCCACAATTTGTTACTCTACCTTTAACAGAGAAGATTGTTTCTGCTACTTTATTTGGAACGAACAAAAAAGTGAAACTGGAAAAGATTCAGGACGGTGTAGTTTTGCATACAGCTCATTTGGAACCTTCTGTTGATTGTATTGTTGCTTTGAAACTGAAATGAATGATGTATTTTGAATTCCTTTTCTTACATTTGTATCTGTTGTATAAAAATGAAATTTTATGGTGATAAGAACAATTCTAGATACCGATTTATATAAGTTTACAACTTCGTATGCTTATATCAAGTTGTTCCCTTATGCGATGGGGACTTTTACTTTCATAGACAGAGATGATACTGAATATACAGAAGGTTTTCTGGAAGCATTGAGAAATGAAATTTATAATCTGGAGATGGTGAAGTTGACAGAAGAAGAATTGGAATATATGGCTTCTCATTGTCGTTTTTTACCGAGAGTATATTGGGAATGGCTTTCATCATTTCGTTTTGATCCAGAGAAAATAGAAGTCAGATTAGATGAACATCAGCATCTTCAGATGAGTGTAACTGATTATCTTTATAAAGTAACGCTTTATGAGGTGCCGCTACTTGCCATTGTCTCTGAAATCAGAAATCAGTTCCTTAATCGTATTCCAGACAAAGAGGTTTTGATTGCTAAGTTAGCAGATAAGGTGAAATTATCGAATGAGCATCAGATGCCTTTTTCTGAATTTGGTACTCGCCGCCGTTTTTCTTTTGATGTGCATAAACTGGTGGTATCATATTTAAAAGAAAATGCCCGATATTGTACAGGCACTTCTAATTGTTATCTGGCTATGAAGTATGATATGCTTCCGATGGGAACACATCCGCATGAATGGTTCATGTTTCATGGAGCTCAGTTCGGATATAAGCATGCCAATTACATGGCCTTGGAAAATTGGGTGAACGTGTATGACGGAGATTTGGGAACAGCTTTGTCTGATACATATACATCGGATTCTTTTTTATCTAATTTCAGCCGGAAGCAGGCTAAGTTGTTTGATGGAGTACGTTGTGATTCAGGGGATGAGATAGAATTTATTAATCGTTTGATTGAGCGTTACAAGGAGCTTGGTATTGATCCGACTACGAAAACTATCATCTTCAGTAATGCACTTGATTTTGAGAAGGCTTTGCAGATTTTTGAGTATTGTAAAGGGAAAATCCGTTGTTCATTCGGAATCGGAACAAATTTGACGAATGACACAGGGTTTCCACCTGCAAACATTGTCATGAAACTTTCCCGCTGTAAGATAAATGTTAATCAGGAGTGGCGTGAATGCGTTAAATTGTCGGATGATATGGGAAAACACGTGGGAAGCACTACAGAAGTAGGTGCCTGTCTACATGAATTACGTCTGTCTTAATTTGGAAAATGAGTTTAGAATATAATCCTTTACATATATTAGGAGGAGTTAAAGAAATCCGTTAGAATGTTTTGCTAACGGATTTTTTTAGCTGTTTCTGTATGTAATTTGATAATATTTATATCTATCACTGTTTAGTGTGATAAATTATAATTAAAGTCGATAAAAAAGTTTCATTTTTATTTTGATGTTAGAAATTATTGTCTACCTTTGCAACGCAATTAGAAAATAATAGAATTAAATGAATAACCTGTTTTTACATATTTTGCTATGCGGTTTGATTAATCTGCTGGAAAATCCGGTGGGAAGTGAGTCGCGTGCCTGTTAGTTGTAAAAACTGTATGATATTAAGCCTTTCTCACTTCCTTGTGTGAAAGGCTTTTTATTTGAGTAATGATTTATATAAAAATATAGCCCTATGAGTGAAAGATTATTCATTTTTGATACTACGCTTCGTGATGGTGAGCAGGTACCTGGATGCCAGTTGAATACCGTTGAAAAGATTCAGGTGGCCAAGCAGCTGGAAGCTTTAGGAGTGGATGTAATTGAAGCAGGATTTCCGGTTTCCAGCCCGGGAGATTTCAATTCGGTAATAGAAATATCAAAGGCTGTTACGTGGCCTACCATCTGTGCGTTGACACGAGCTGTTCAGAAAGATATCGATGTAGCTGCCGAAGCGTTAAAGTTTGCTAAGCATAAACGTATTCATACTGGTATCGGTACTTCCGATTCACACATCAAGTATAAATTCAATTCAACCCGTGAGGAAATTATTGAACGTGCAGTGGCAGCCGTGAAGTATGCCCGCCGTTATGTAGATGATGTGGAGTTTTATGCTGAAGATGCCGGACGTACAGACAATGAATATCTGGCGCGCGTAGTGGAAGCTGTAATCAAGGCAGGAGCTACGGTAGTCAATATTCCGGATACTACCGGATACTGTCTCCCCTCAGAGTATGGTGAAAAAATCAAATACTTGGTGGAGCATGTGGATGGAATTGATAAGGCTATTATTTCTACCCATTGCCATAATGATTTGGGTATGGCTACGGCTAATACTATCAGCGGTGTATTGAATGGTGCCCGTCAGGTAGAGGTGACTATCAACGGAATTGGTGAACGTGCGGGAAATACGGCGTTGGAAGAAGTTGCAATGATTCTCCGTTGTCATCATAGTATTGATATTGATACAAATATCAATACCCAGAAGATTTATCCGACCAGCCGCATGGTATCCAGTCTGATGAACATGCCTGTTCAGCCGAATAAAGCGATTGTAGGTAGAAACGCGTTTGCTCATTCTTCGGGTATTCATCAGGACGGAGTCTTGAAGAATGTACAGACTTACGAAATCATCAATCCGAAAGATGTGGGTATCGATGACAATGCCATTGTATTGACAGCCCGTAGCGGACGTGCAGCATTGAAGCATCGTTTACATATTTTGGGAGTAGAGATGGGACAGGAAAAACTGGATAAGGTATACGAAGATTTCCTGAAACTGGCCGATAAGAAAAAGGATATTACCGACGATGATATTCTGGTATTGGCCGGTGCTGACCGCAATGTGAACCATCATATTAAATTGGAATATTTACAGGTAACGAGTGGAGTGGGTGTCCGTTCAGTAGCTAGTCTGGGACTGAACATTTCCGGAGAACATTTTGAAGCAGCTGCTACAGGCAATGGTCCGGTGGATGCAGCTATCAAGGCGGTAAAACAGATTATCAAGCGGCAAATGACTTTGAAGGAATTTACTATTCAGGCCATAAGCAAAGGTAGCGATGATGTAGGTAAGGTACATATGCAGGTAGAATACGACGGACAGATGTATTATGGCTTTGGTGCCAATACGGATATCATTGCGGCATCGGTAGAAGCATATATTGACTGCATCAACAAATTCAAGAAATAACAATAAACGAGATAAAACCAACGTAAAAAATGGCTAATACTTTATTTGATAAAATATGGGATGCACATGTTGTGCAGAAGGTGGAGGAAGGTCCTACCCAGTTGTATATCGACCGTCTCTATTGCCATGAGGTAACTAGTCCGCAGGCTTTTGCCGGTATGCGTGCACGAGGATTGAAGTGTTTCCGTCCGGAACGTATTTACTGTATGCCGGATCATAATACACCGACTCACGACCAGGACAAACCGATTGAAGATCCGGTATCAAAGACACAGGTAGATACTTTGGCGAAGAATGCCGCTGATTTCGGACTGACTCATTTTGGAATGATGAACAAGAAGAATGGTATCATTCATGTGGTCGGTCCGGAAAGAGGATTGACATTACCGGGAATGACCATTGTTTGTGGTGACTCGCACACGTCTACCCATGGGGCAATGGGGGCTGTTGCTTTCGGTATCGGAACTTCAGAAGTAGAAATGGTAATGGCTTCCCAATGTATTTTGCAGGCCCGTCCGAAGACTATGCGCATTACCATTGATGGCAAATTAGGTAAAGGAGTGACTGCGAAAGATGTAGCTCTTTATATGATGTCGAAGATGACCACCAGCGGTGCTACCGGTTATTTTGTGGAATATGCTGGCGAGGCTATCCGCAGTCTGACTATGGAAGGGCGTCTTACCTTGTGTAACCTTTCTATCGAGATGGGTGCCCGTGGTGGTATGATTGCTCCGGATGAAGTGACTTTCGAGTACATCAAAGGGCGTGAATATGCTCCGAAAGGAGAGGAATGGGATAAGGCAGTAGCTTACTGGAAGACATTGAAGAGTGATGACAATGCTGTGTTCGATAAAGAGGTCCATTACGATGCTGCTGACATTCAGCCGATGATTACTTACGGTACGAATCCAGGTATGGGTATGGCTATTACCGACCACATTCCTACTACCGAAGGTATGAGTGATGTAGAAAAGGGATCATTCGAGAAATCCATGCATTATATGGGATTCCATCCGGGAGAATCTTTGTTGGGTAAGCAGGTGGATTATGTGTTCCTGGGTGCATGTACGAACGGACGTATCGAAGATTTCCGTGCATTCGCTTCTATTGTGAAAGGACGTAAGAAAGCCGAAAATATTACTGCATGGCTTGTTCCAGGTTCTTGGATGGTAGACGAACAGATACGTAAAGAAGGGTTGGATAAGATTCTGGAGGAAGCTGGATTCGAAATCCGTCAGCCGGGATGTTCTGCTTGTCTGGCTATGAATGATGATAAGATTCCTGCCGGAAAGTATTCGGTTTCTACCAGTAACCGTAATTTCGAAGGACGTCAGGGGCCGGGGGCACGCACTCTGTTGGCTAGTCCGTTGACGGCTGCCGCTGCCGCTGTAACTGGTGTTATCACCGATCCAAGAACACTTATGTAAAAAAGAAAAATTATGAAACAGAAATTCAATATCATCACCAGCACTTGCATTCCACTTCCGCTGGAAAATGTAGATACAGACCAGATTATTCCGGCCCGATTCTTAAAGGCGACTACGCGCGATGAAAAATTTTTTGGCGATAACCTGTTCCGTGATTGGCGTTACAGACCGGACGGTTCGTTGAACGAAGAGTTTGTTCTGAATAATCCGACATATAGCGGTCAGATATTGGTAGCCGGAAAGAATTTCGGTAGCGGGTCCAGTCGTGAACATGCAGCTTGGGCTATTGCCGGTTACGGATTCCGGGTGGTTGTTTCCAGTTTCTTTGCCGATATTCATAAGAATAACGAACTGAACAATTTTGTATTGCCGGTAGTGGTCAGTGAACCGTTTCTGAAAGAACTGTTCGATTCGATTTATGCTGATCCGAAAACCGAGGTAGAAGTCAATCTGCCGGAACAGACCATTACTAACAAAGCAACTGGAAAATCTGAGAAGTTTGAAATCAATGCGTACAAGAAACATTGCCTGATGAATGGATTGGACGACATTGACTTTCTGGTACAGAACAAAGATAAGATTGAAGCGTTTGAGAAGGAACGCGGATAATCCAACAATAGCGAGATTTTCAACATGGAAGAAAGACCGAAAATAGAAATCATGGATACGACACTCCGCGATGGAGAACAGACCAATGGAGTGTCGTTTGTACCCCGTGAAAAGTTGATGATAGCCCGCCTGCTGCTGGAAGACCTGAAGGTTGACCGGATTGAAGTAGCCTCGGCACGTGTGTCGGACGGTGAATTGAATGCAGTCAGGATGATTTGTGAATGGGCGGCACGCCGAAACTATTTGTCTCGGGTGGAGGTGCTGGGTTTTGTCGACGGAAATGTATCGGTCGATTGGATTTATAATGCCGGATGTCGGGTTATTAATCTCTTGACGAAAGGGTCGGAAAAACATTGCAGGTATCAGTTGAAGAAAACGCTCGATGAGCATGTGCATGATATACTGGAAGTTGTTCGTTATGCCCATAGTCGGGGAATGGATGTGAATGTATATCTGGAAGACTGGAGTAACGGTATCAAGGATACCCCGGAATATGTATTTGGATTGATTGACGGATTGCGGGAGAGCGGAATCAAACGGTTCATGTTGCCTGATACGCTCGGAATTCTGAATCCGCTGCAGGTTATCGAATTTATGCGGAAGATGCGGAAACGTTATCCGGAACTGCACTTCGATTTTCATGCGCACAATGATTATGACTTGGCTGTAAGTAATGTACTGGCAGCTGTACTTTGTGGAGTGAAGGGACTTCATACCACACTGAATGGATTGGGTGAACGGGCTGGTAATGCTCCGTTGGCCAGTGTGCAAGCCATTCTGAAAGATCATTTTCATGCCATTACCAATATTGATGAGAGTCGTCTGAATGATGTGAGCCGGGTGGTGGAATCGTATTCAGGTATCTCTATTCCACCCAATAAACCGATTGTCGGTGAGAGTGTCTTTACACAGGTGGCGGGAGTACATGCCGACGGTGACAACAAGAACAACCTGTACTGCAATGACCTGTTGCCCGAGCGTTTCGGACGGGTACGCGAATATGCGTTAGGTAAAACCAGCGGTAAGGCGAATATCCGGAAGAATCTGGAGAGTCTGGGGTTGGAACTGGACGAAGAAGCCATGAAGAAGGTAACGGAGCGAATTATCGAATTGGGTGATCGGAAAGAACTGGTGACTCAGGAAGATTTGCCTTATATTATTTCGGATGTCCTGAAACATGAAGGAGATACTAACCGGGTGAAACTGCTCAGTTATTTTGTTACCTTGGCCAAAGGCCTGAAACCGATGGCTACATTGAGTATCGAGATAGACGGGCAGATTTATGAGGAGAGTTCTTCCGGTAACGGACAGTACGATGCGTTTGTACGTGCTTTGCGGAAAATCTACAAGACTACGCTCAACCGCAAGTTCCCGATGTTGACCAATTATGCCGTGACTATTCCCCCGGGTGGGCGGACTGATGCCCTTGTGCAGACCGTCATTACCTGGAGGCATGAGGATAAGGAGTTCCGTACCCGCGGACTAGATGCCGACCAGACAGAAGCAGCCATCAAGGCTACCATTAAAATGCTGAACATGATAGAGCAATAGTATGAGAAAACGTTATGTTGTAATCTTTATATTGCTACTGGTTGCAAATGGATTACTGCGAAAATTTGTTCTCGGCCCCGAATGGCAGGATGGTAATTTGTTGATAAATGTTTTTATCGCATTGATTTTGACTTTTATATATGCAGTCATAGTAAACAAGTATAGACAAAAAAATAAACAGTGATATGGAATTTAAAATAGCAGTATTAGCCGGCGATGGTATCGGTCCTGAAATCTCTGTACAGGGTGTAGATGTCATGACTGCCGTTTGTGAGAAATTTGGTCATAAGGTTTCGTATGAATATGCATTGTGTGGTGCGGATGCCATCGATAAGGTGGGCGATCCGTTTCCTGAAAAGACATATGAAATCTGTAAGAATGCCGATGCGGTATTGTTCTCGGCTGTAGGTGATCCGAAATTTGACAATGATCCTACTGCCAAGGTACGTCCGGAACAGGGATTATTGGCCATGCGTAAGAAATTGGGGCTGTTTGCCAATATCCGTCCGGTACAGACTTTCAAGTGTCTGTTACACAAGTCTCCTTTGCGTAGTGAACTGGTAGAGGGAGCCGATTTCATCTGTATCCGTGAGTTGACCGGTGGTATGTATTTCGGTGAGAAATATCAGGATAATGACAAGGCATACGATACAAACATGTATACCCGTCCGGAGATTGAAAGAATCCTGAAAGTGGGCTTCGAATATGCCATGAAACGTCGCAAACACCTGACTGTAGTCGATAAGGCTAATGTATTGGCTTCTTCACGTCTGTGGCGTCAGATTGCTCAGGAAATGGCTCCGAAGTATCCGGAAGTACAGACTGACTACATGTATGTAGATAATGCTGCCATGCGTATGATTCAGGAACCGACATTCTTTGATGTCATGGTAACAGAAAATACGTTCGGCGATATTCTGACAGATGAAGGTTCTGTTATCAGCGGTTCCATGGGATTGCTTCCTTCGGCTTCTACCGGTGAAAGCACTCCTGTATTCGAACCGATTCACGGATCTTGGCCACAGGCTAAGGGACTGAATATCGCTAATCCGTTAGCACAGATTCTGTCTGTAGCTATGTTGTTTGAATATTTCGATTGTAAGGAAGAAGGCGCACTTATCCGTAAGGCTGTAGATGCTTCGCTGGATGCATGCGTACGTACTCCGGAAATCCAGGTAGCCGGTGGTGCCAAATACGGTACCAAAGAAGTAGGTGCTTGGATTGTAGATTATATTAAGAAAGCATAAGAATTGATTTAGGGCTATTTCGAGAGAGCTGCCTCTTTCCCTGATTGGGGAAAAGATGGCAGCTTTTTCTGTATGGCATCAGAATTTTTTGGTTCGTATGTGGCAATACGGTTCTCCTCCGGTCTTGTCGTAATAATGCTGGTGATATTCTTCTGCAGGCCAGAATGTTGAAGCGGGAGTCAACCGGGTGTTTACTTCATACCCTTTATTCCGTAGCAAATTGATGACAGCCTGTGCCTCTTGTCTCTGGTTCTCGTCCAGATAGAAGATTTCACTCCGGTACTGTGGACCGATGTCCGGACCTTGACCGTCGGTCTGTGCCGGGTCGTGAATTTCGAAAAAAAGTTTGCACAGTTCTGTAAAAGAGGTTTCTTCTGCATCGAATTCTACCAGGGTAGCTTCTGCATGTCCGGTAGTATGGGCTTTCACTTCCGGATAGGTAGGATGTTCTTTATGGCCACCAATGTAACCGACTGTAGAACGGAGTACGCCGTGAGCACGCTCAAACTGGTGCTGGGCACCCCAGAAGCACCCGCAGGCGAAAATAGCTTTTTCTAGTTTCATGGTTTATCTTTTTTAGTAAAATTGAACTAATTCGTCTTTTTATCCGGGAATCTCTTGAAAACGGGCTTGCGTTTCGAATAAAATGAACTTATGTTTCAGAAAACACGAATGTTTGTTTTTAATCAAAATGCCCGTTCGTTTGGAATGAAATGTCCGGACGTTTTCCCAAACCTGTCTTTTCCGTTGGAATGGAAGCCGGTTCAGTTCTTATCGAAACGGATGTTCAAACATACAAAAAGTTTTTAATATACCCGTACTTTAGGCGATGGAAACTATTATTCCATTACCTTTGTCGAAAAAATGGGATAGAACGATATGAAATTTGTTTATATAGTTATTTTATTGGGGATGATGACGGGCAATTTGTGTGCCCAGTCGTATACGGAAATAGTGGAACAGGCTATGGAGTGTACGCAGAAGGACAGTTTGCAGCAAGCTGAAGACTTGTTCCGGAAGGCACTGAAGATGGACCCGAAAAATCCGAGGAACGCTTTGTTGTTTTCCAATCTGGGTACCGTACAAAAACGGATGGGAAAGACCGATGAGGCCATTGAATCGTATTCGCTGGCATTGAACATCACGCCATACGCTACGGCTATTTTGCTGAACCGGGCAGCCCTCTATATGGAACAGGGACTGCTGGACAAGGCTTATCTGGACTATTGCAACGTCATCGATCTGATTCCGGAAGAGCTGGAGGCCCGTCTGTTCCGGGCATACATCTATATGCAGCGCCGTCAGTATGCCGAGGCCCGTATCGATTACAATGTCATTTTGAATAAGGACCTGAAGAATAAAGCTGCTCGTCTGGGATTGGTCTTGCTCGATGAAAAAGAAGGACGTATTACCCGTGCGCTGGATGCATTGAATCTGTTGATTGCAGATTATCCTCAGGATGCTTCGCTGCTGAAAATGCGTGCCAATATGGAGGTCGACCAGCAGCAGTGGGAGTTGGCTCTGCTGGATGTAGAAGCGGCTATCCGGCTGGAAAACCGTGATACAGAAAGTTACCTTATGAAAGGAAATATCTGCCTGGAATTGGGAAAGAAATCCGAGGCACGTACAGCTTTCGAACAGGCCATTGCTTTAGGTGTACCTCGTACCGAACTGCAGGAAAAACTGAAAGCCTGCAAATAAATCAGACTTTCAGTACATTACGGATAACAGTAATGAAATCTTTTCCGTATTTTTCTTTCTTGTATTCTCCAATACCGCTGATTTTTCCGAACGCTTCGATGCTGGTCGGTTTGAGGGTAGCCAGCAGGTGGAGTGTCTTGTCTGTCAAGACGATGTAAGGAGGAATAGCCTGTGCGTCTGCCAGTTTCTTTCGCAGTTGCCGGAGTTCTTCGAAAAGCCTGTCGTCTTGATTTTCTGTGCTGGTCTGTCCGAAAAGTGGGACTTGTTCTGCTGTCTGATTTTTGGCGCTTTTCCTTGTTCTGGCAGCTTTTTCTTCCCGTTTGATGGTTACAAGTTGAGCGGTCGTTTGTCCGAAAAGGACCTTTTTCCCGGCTTCTGTAATTTTCAGGTGATTGTTCTCATTATAAGCTACTTCAAAATAACCCAGATTGAGCATCTGTAACAGGTAGTCCTGCCAGTCTCTTGCAGGTATTTCTCTACCTGCGCCGTAAGTCTTGACTTTGTCGTATCCTTTTTCGATGATTTCTTGCGACGCTGAGCCTTTCAAGATATCAATCAGGGTGTGGGTCCCTATCTGTTGGTTGGTGCGTGCGATGGCACTCAGTGCTTTCTGTACAATGATGGTTCCGTCGAACCGTTCTGGAGGATTCCGGCAGACGTCGCAGTTACCGCAGTCGTGATCCATCGTTTCGCCGAAATAATTCAGCAGGATGCGTCGGCGGCAGATATCTGTTTCGGCATACTGCTGCATCCGGTTCAGTTTCTCCAGATTGATGTCCTGCTGTTTACTGTCGGCTGCAAATTTGGATAGCAGGATAATGTCACTGAACGAGTAGAACAGGAGTGTATCGCTGGGCAGTCCGTCTCTTCCGGCACGGCCTATCTCCTGATAGAAACTTTCGATACTTTTAGGCAAGTTGTAATGGATGACCCACCGTACGTTCGATTTGTCGATTCCCATTCCGAAAGCAATGGTGGCGCAGACTATCTGTACACGGTCGTTGATGAAATCATCCTGTGCGGCTTCGCGTACAGGAGTACTTAGTCCGGCATGGTATACCGCTACTTTCAGTCCGTAGTCGCTGAGCATTTCGGCCACTTTTTCGGTTGTATTCCGGCTCATGCAGTAGATGATACCGCTTTCCTGCGGATGTTTCCGGATGAAACTCAAGATGGTGCGTATCTTGTCTTTCTGCTGGTAGCCCCGGCGGACTTCTAGACTCAGATTCGGACGGTCGAAAGATGATATGAATATCTGCGGGTCTTTCATGTCCAGTTGTTTCAAAATGTCCTGTCGTGTAATTTTATCGGCTGTGGCAGTCAGAGCTACTATCGGTACTTGTGGAAACTGCTCGCGAAGGATTTTCAGTTGGGTGTATTCCGGGCGGAAATCGTGTCCCCATTGTGAAATACAATGTGCCTCGTCGATGGCGAAGAGGGAGATTCGGATGTCCTTCAGAAGAAAGTTCAGTTCAGACATCAACCGTTCTGGAGAAATGTACAGGAGTCTTACTCTGCCCTGACGGCATTCGAAACGTACATTGGCGTTGGTGGTTTCGTCGTTTGTGCTGTTCAGTGCCCGGGCTATGATTCCGTTTGCCTGTAAAGATTCCACCTGGTCTTTCATCAGGGAAATCAATGGAGAGACTACAATAGCTGTTCCTTCCATCATCAGAGCCGGCAACTGATAACAGATGGATTTTCCACCTCCGGTGGGCATCAGAACGAGTGTATCTTTTTTAGCTAAAATGCTTGTAATGATTTCTTTTTGTAAGGGTCTGAACTGGTCGTAACCGAAGTAGGACTTTAACGTTTTCAGCATATGTTTTTCTTAAAAATCTCAAATTACTGAACAAATATAACGATTCTTTGGTATTAATAGTAGTTTTAAGTTTATTTGTTTATAGAAATGGAACAATTGGTTACATCGTTAATTTGAGAGAATTTAGGAAAAATAAGGACGATTCTTTTGTTATTTACAAAAAGAACTCCGATTTTTGTAAAACCTATTTATTGATAATCTGTAATCTAAAAATCAAAAGAAAAATGATGGAAAATGAAAAACCAGCAGTAGGACAAGAGCAGGCATCTGTAAAGACACGCTATAATTTACGTGAGAAAAAAGAAAAGAAAGCCGCTTACCGTGACATGATTCGTGCAGAACTTGCCGATGAGTTATATGATAAGATATTGAATCTGATTGTAATTCAGAAGAAGTATAAGGATCCTAACTATTCGGCTAAAGATCTGGCGAAGGAATTGCGGACAAATACCCGTTATTTATCGGCGGTCATTAATTCGCGGTTCGGCATGAATTATTCTTGTCTGTTGAATGAATACCGGATAAAGGAAGCATTACATCTGCTGGTTGACAAGCGATATGCAGAAAAGAATGTAGAAGAGATTAGTGCGTTGGTGGGTTTTGCGAACCGCCAATCTTTTTATGCTGCATTTTATAAGATAATGGGTGAAACCCCGAACGGTTATCGTAAACGCAATGAAAAATAAAGGAATAGGGTTGGGATAGCCGCTGATGGTACTATCTATATTGTCATTCAAATAAGTAGGTCTGATTTTAACTTGTGAACGGACGGTTTACGACAAACAGATACTTATTTGAGTGACATGTTTTTTTATGATGCTTTTGAAACAGTTGATATACAATGAGGAAAGAAGAACATATATTTAATTATGTAGTCGACCAGTTTGCCGATTTGCAGGTACTCCGCTATCGGGTAGATGGATTCGATTCCTTGACTCTCCGGCAGAAGAAACTGGTGTATTACTTGTCGGAAGCTGCTTTGCAGGGGAGGGATATCCTGTTCGACCAGAACGGGAAGTATAATCTGCAGATTCGCCGTCTGCTGGAAACCTTGTATGTACATTTTACAGGAGACCGTACGGAAGAGCCGTTTCTGGCGCTGGAAGTCTATCTGAAACGGGTCTGGTTTTCGAACGGAATTCATCATCATTATGGATGTGATAAGTTTATTCCCGGTTTTTCGGCCGAATATTTGAAGGCCTTGATTCTGCATACCGACATATCTTTGCTTCCACTGGAATCCGGAGAAACGGTAGAAGCGATGTGTGACAAACTGTTCCCGGTCATATTTGACCCGTCTGTTATGCCGAAACGGGTGAATCAGAACGATGGAGAAGACCTGGTGGAAACCTCGGCAGCCAATTATTACGAGGGGGTGACCCAGCAGGAAGCCGAAGCGTTCTATGCTGTCCAGAAGGCACAGGGCGATACCGGGCATCCGGTGATGTATGGCATGAACAGCCGTCTGGTGAAAAAAGACGGTGTGATTCAGGAAGAAATCTGGAAGGTGGGAGGTCTGTATGGAAAAGCTATCGAGAAAATTATCGGTTGGTTGCATCGGGCGGAGGAAGTGGCCGAGAATGACAGTCAGCGTCAGGTTATCCGGTTGTTGGTCGCATTTTATCAGACTGGAGACTTGAAACTGTTTGATGATTACTCCATCCAATGGCTGAAAGATACAGCTTCGCGGGTAGACTTTGTCAATGGCTTCATCGAGAGCTATGGTGACCCGTTGGGAATGAAAGCCAGCTGGGAGTCGATTGTTAATTTCAAAGACCTGGAGGCTACCCGCCGTACCGAACTCATCAGCAGCAATGCACAATGGTTTGAAGAGCATTCTCCGGTGAATCCGTCGTTTAAGAAGGAACAGGTGAAAGGGGTTTCTGCCAAAGTCATCACTGCGGCGATGTTGGCCGGCGACCTTTATCCGAGTTCAGCCATCGGTATCAATTTGCCCAATTCCAACTGGATTCGGAGTGTTCACGGTTCGAAATCGGTAACTATCGGAAATTTGACTGACGCTTATAACAAGGCCGCGCGTGGAAACGGATTCCGTGAAGAATTCGTATACAGTGAAGTGGAAAAGGAATTGCTGGATAGCTATGCAGACCTGACAGGCGATCTTCATACGGATTTGCACGAGTGTCTGGGACACGGTTCCGGAAAACTCTTGCCGGGTGTAGACCCTGATGCTTTGAAAGCTTATGGTTCTACCATCGAGGAGGCTCGGGCAGATCTGTTTGGCCTGTATTACATGGCAGACGCCAAACTGGTGGAACTGGGATTACTTCCGGACGGTGAGGCCTACAAGGCTGAGTATTATTCTTACATGATGAACGGATTGATGACTCAGCTGGTCCGTATCGAACCGGGGGCTCAGATTGAAGAGGCGCATATGCGTAACCGTCAGCTGATAGCCCGATGGGTGCTTGAAAAAGGACAAGACGGACAGGTAGTGGAATGGGTGAAGAAGAAGGAAAAGACTTTCGTCCGTATCAACGATTATGTCCGTCTGCGCAAATTGTTCGGTGAGCTGCTGGCCGAAATCCAACGTATCAAGAGCGAAGGTGATTTCGAGGCTGCCCGTGTTTTGGTTGAGAACTATGCAGTGAAGGTGGATGCAAAGCTTCACGCAGAAGTGCTGGAGCGTTACCGTTCCTTGCATCTGGCTCCTTATAAAGGTTTTGTCAATCCGGTTTATACGCCACAGGTAGACAAGAGCGGTGAGATAACAGACGTAACGGTATCGTATGACGAAGGTTATACCGAGCAGATGTTGCGTTACAGCCGTGATTATTCTAATTTATAACAAAAAAACTATGAACGACGTACATGAAACCATCAAAGAAATAAAAGCTAAGTTCCGTCTTTATATGAACGGAGTCATCTCTCAGAGCATGCGGGACAAAGGAATGGGATATAAGTTGAATTTCGGTATCGAATATCCCCGTATCAGGGAAATTGCTTCCGGTTATCAACCCGACCATGAACTGGCACAGGCGTTGTGGAAGGAGGATATCCGTGAATGTAAGATAATGGCCGGATTGCTCCAGCCTACCGAGACTTTTTACCGTGAAATCGCTGAAATCTGGATAGAAGATATGCGTTATCCCGAATTGGCCGAATATACAGTGATGAACCTGTTCCAGCGTCTGCCTTACGCATCGGAAGTGGTGTTCTGCTGGATGGCCGATGAACGGGAGTATTTCCAGTTGTGCGGTTTCCTGCTGATGGCTCGTCTGCTGATGCAGGGAATGGCATTGAATGAACGTTCCGAAGAGGAATTTCTGGACCAGGCTCTGACAGCGGTGGAAGGAGATACTTCTTTCGTACAACGGGCAGCAGCTACTGCTTTGCAGAAATACGGCCTGCAGTCGCGTCAGAATGTGCGTAAGCTGAGCAAGCCGTTGATTATGCTGGGAAAATCCACTCGTGCTGAGGCTCATGCTCTGGCTGCAGAAATAAAAAATGCAATAGAATATTCCATGTAACTTTTCTAAATTACATAAAAAAGATTATCTTTGACGGCTGAACGGAATTTTTCAGATGGAAGAGCATACAATCAAAGAAACGGTAAAGCAGGTTCTTACAGAGTATCTGCAGAAGAACGGACATCGAAAGACGCCTGAACGGTATGCTATACTCGAAACTATCTATTCCATCAAAGGTCACTTCGACATTGATAGCCTGTATAATTACATGGCCGAAAAAGAGAAGTTCCGTGTCAGCCGTGCTACCTTATATAATACCATCATTCTTCTGATTGATGCAGGACTGGTCATCAAACACCAGTTTGGTAACACATCGCAGTACGAACGCTCATACAACAATGAAACCCATCACCACATGATTTGCACTTCTTGCGGGAAAGTGACCGAATTTGAAGACGATAACCTGAAGCAGGCCATCGCCCAAACCAGGCTGAAAGGGTTTCATGCATCGCACTATTCGTTATATATCTATGGATTATGCAGCAAGTGTGCGTGGGCAAGGCGAAAGAAGAGTAAATAACTATAAAAATAGAAGAAATCATGAAAGTAGATGTCTTGTTAGGTTTACAGTGGGGAGACGAAGGTAAAGGTAAAGTTGTAGATGTCCTGACTCCGCATTATGATGTTGTTGCCCGTTTTCAGGGAGGTCCGAATGCGGGGCATACGTTGGAATTTGAAGGTCAGAAATACGTTCTGCGTTCTATTCCTTCCGGTATTTTCCAGGGCGATAAGCTGAATATTATCGGTAACGGTGTTGTTCTGGACCCGTCTTTGTTTAAGGCTGAGGCCGAAGCATTGGAAGCAAGCGGTCATCCGTTGAAGGAACGTCTGTACATTTCAAAGAAAGCTCACCTGATTTTGCCTACTCACCGTATTCTGGATGCAGCTTATGAAGCAGCCAAAGGTGCTTCGAAGGTAGGAACTACCGGAAAAGGTATCGGCCCTACTTATACAGATAAAGTAAGCCGTAACGGTCTGCGTGTAGGTGATATCCTGCATAACTTTGAAGCGAAATACGCTGCTGCAAAAGCTCGTCACGAACAGATCTTGAAGAGCTTGAACTATGAATATGACATTACTGAACTGGAAAAACAGTGGATGGAAGGTATCGAGTACCTGCGTCAGTTCCACCTGGTAGACAGCGAACATACTGTCAACAACCTGTTGAAAGAAGGTAAGAGCATCTTGTGCGAAGGAGCTCAGGGTACCATGTTGGATGTCGATTTCGGTTCTTATCCGTTTGTGACTTCTTCCAATACAATCTGTGCCGGTGCCTGCACGGGCTTGGGACTTGGTCCGAATAAAATCGGTGATGTATACGGTATCATGAAAGCTTACTGTACACGTGTTGGTGCCGGACCATTCCCGACAGAACTGTTCGATGAAACCGGCAAGACAATTCGCGATTTGGGACATGAATACGGTGCTGTAACTGGTCGTGAACGCCGTTGCGGTTGGGTGGATTTGGTAGCATTGCGTTATGCTATCATGCTGAACGGAGTTACCAAACTGATTCTGATGAAGAGCGATGTTTTGGACGGATTCGATACCGTGAAAGCTTGCGTAGCCTATAAGGTAAATGGCGAAGAAATCGATTATTTCCCGTTTGACATCAACGAAGGTGTAGAACCGGTTTATGTGGAACTTCCGGGATGGAAGACCGATATGACAAAGATGACCAGTGAAGACGAATTCCCTGAAGAATTCAATGCTTACATCTCGTTCCTGGAAGAACAATTGGAAACTCCGATTAAGATTGTTTCTGTAGGTCCGGACCGTGCTCAGACTATTGTCCGTTATACAGAAGAGTAAATCCATCTGTTGTTCCTGTTTCGTAAAAGAATGCTGAAATGGAAATATAAAAAATCCTGATTCCATTCGGAATCAGGATTTTTTTATGCTCGGAACTGATGATAATATTGAAAGGACAGAGTTTTTTATTTTCTGTTTTCTGTTAATAGTTCTTTGTACATAGAGAGTTATAATCCGTTTCCGCTTTGGGAATTTCCCATACCCAACCTTGTGCGTCTGCATCTTTCTCCAGGAAAGAACAGAACGTAATGATAAAATTGGAACCTCTTTTGATAGGTTCATGCAGACGCTTCAAATCGTAGAATCTGAATCCTTCCCCCCAAAGCTCTACTCTGCGACTGTTCATGATTTCTTTTATCAGTTCTTCACCTGTATTTCCTTTGGATACATACTGTGGGTCACGGGTCTGTTGGAATTTACTGAATACAGTCTGTGCTTCAGCGTTGCCTGAACGTGCCAGTGCTTCAGCCAGATTCAGATAGATTTCAGCCAACCGCATGAAAGCCACATCACCTACTGCGTCTGCAGTAGAACGGGCCATAAATTTACGGTTCTGGTAGATATTGGGAGCGTAGCTGGTATTGGGAACTTCGGCTTTACCTGAAGGGTCCCACCATTTCCTTCGTTCATCCGTCTCAGACATGGTGTTATACGTATCGGCATTGATGCATTTCACTCCCTGACGGATAGCGCTTGAATTGAAGTTCCATGACATGAATGCATAATAGGAATAAAAATAGACAGTTTGGTCATTAGGAGTCATTGCGGCGTACATCGCTTCTTTAGTGTCAGAAGTAATGTTGGCGAATCCACACTGTAATTCTTCTCCAGACATCAGGGTATGTCCTTGTTCTTCTGCGAGTTCAATAGACTTTTTTGCGTAATTGGCTGCATGAGTGTAATCCTGCATGGCAAGAGCTACTCGGGATTTTAATCCCCAAGCTACCATTTCACTGTAGTGGTTTACGTCTTTGACAGTAATGCTGTTCAGTAACTTGCAGGCTTCATCCAGGTCGGCATTGATTTTGGTATATACTTCACTTACAGAACTTCTGGCCAATTCTTCAGCTTCCGGATTTATCCGGTAGGGTATACCAGGATGGTCATTGGACGTATTTGCGTCGTATCGTTTGGCATAGAGCTGCACCAAATTGAAATGTGCCCAAGCCCGGATACATAAAGCTTCTCCTTTTATTTGGTTGTACAAATCCTTGTTGGTATTTTCTACCGTTTCCAGTCCAGTCAGAATTTTATTGGCATTCAGAATCCATTGGTAGTAGATTCTCCAGAAAGTGGAATTGTATCCGTCTGTTTCATTCAGGTTACAGGTCCATCCCAAATAGGCTGCCTGCATCCAGTTATTTGTCTGCCAGGTCATGTCATCGGCTTCCGCGTCTCTGCACATCATGAATCCGGGCTCACCGCCCAGGCATTGGTAACCACTTTCTTGAGAGACCATTTCTTTGTGTATGCCGTTCAATGCTGTATATAGATTTTCAAGTGAAGAAGCTATCACTTGATTGGAAATTGAGGTTGAAGGAGTTGTTTCCAGAAAATTGTCGGAACAGCCAGTCACAGCAGATGTGGTAATTAAGGCCAATCCTAGTGTCAGTTTTTTTATGTATTTCATAAGAATCTTGTTTTCAGGGTTTATGAATAAATACTGTTTTCTTGGGTGATTAGAACGATACATTCAGTCCGATGGTAATGTTTCTGGAAGGCATGTATTCATTGTATGTAATTCCAGAATAATTGGCCATGGGATTCAAGCCTTGTCTGGCCTTGAGCATGAACAGGTTTTCTGCTGTCAGATTCAGTCTGGCACTTTTAATCATGATTTTGTTCAACAGATTTTCTGGTAGCTGATAACCTAGACTGATGGATCGCAGGTTCAGATAATCCGAACTTGTCAGCCAGCGGGTTGAATAGTTCTGTCCTATATTGGTAGAATGTGTAGAGTTATTGTCAATGCGTGGAACATCGGTGACGTCGCCCGGTTGTTTCCATGCCCTTTCCAGATCGGGACTCATTGCGTAACCGAAGTTGGACAAATCCATCATGGTAGCATAGTTCAGGTCAAGTAACTTGCCACCCAACTGATAAGAGAAAGTTGCGGCCAGGTCAAAAGCTCTGTATCCGATTCTGAAATTGAATCCACCGAAGACTTTAGGGATGGCACTGCCGCTGAAATCATATTTCGCATATTGATAAGAGTTGGTCAGTTGTTGACCGTTTATCTCTACGAGAGTAGCTTTGACAGCTTGACTCAGGGTTCCATCGGCATCGTTATAAGCTTGGGTATCGAGGTAGTACAGTCCATCTCCGGTTTTAGGGTCTACACCATACCACTGACGCAACCAGAATTCATAGATAGATCGTCCTTCCATCCATTTCTTGGAACCGCTGATGTAACCGTTCTTACTCATTGTTTCCGGCAGTTTAACCAGTTTGTTTTTGATAAAAGTAGCATTGGCGCTTACATGGATATCCCAGTTCTTGTTGCTTACGATGGTGTAATCCAAATCGATTTCCACTCCGTGATTGCTTACTTTACCGATATTCTGAATGATGGAAGAGACACCAGCAGAAATGGGCTGGGAAACATCGAACAGCAGATCTCTTGAGTCTTTCCGGAAATATTCGATGGTACCGCTTAACCGGTTGAAAAGGCCGAATTCCAATGCTACGTCTGTAGATACCTGAGTTTCCCACATCAGGTCGGAGTTAGCAATGATGGTAAAGTATGCGCCGGCTTCAGTGCCGTTGTTATAACCTAATCCGTACAAGGTCTGATAAGGATAATAGTCACTGTTCCCGTTGCTTTTAAGTATATCGTCATTACCTGTTTCTCCATACGATGCACGGAGCTTGAGGTTATTGATCCAAGTGATGTCTTTCATGAATTTTTCTTGGCTGATGCGCCAGCTTGCACCGAAGGACCAGAAATTTCCCCAACGGTTTTCTTTCGAGAAACGGGAAGAACCGTCGTGACGATAAGAGAGAGAAGCATAATACTTGTCGGCATAGTCGTAATTTACACGTCCGAAATAACCTTCTTTCCGGTATTTGTCTGTATATGAATCAAGTGAACTTATATTGACGAAATTGCTGAATTCATACATGGCTGCTACGGTTTCTTGGGTTTTCATTCCATACAGGTATTCATATTTGTATGAATAACTTTCATGACCAAGTAATAAATCTATATTATGTTGTCCGAACGTCTTGTTATAGGTTATCAGCTGATTGAAGGTCTGGGTCAGTGCACGTGTAGATGTTTGGCTTAATCGTCCCGGACCGGCTGTACCGTCTCCTACATAAGGGTTTTCGTATACTTTGGCTCGATAATCGATGTTGTTCAGTGAATAGTTTGCGGTAAGGTTAAGGCCTTCCAATGGGGTCAGGGTGAGATAGGTTGCGGCTGACTGATTCATTCGTGTCAGTTCACGGGTATTGAACTCGGTTTCGGCGATAGCGTCACGACCGTTGTTTGACAGGCGGGTACCTTCGTAATCGTAGATGTATTCAGCCGGATTGGTAGTTGGTTTACCTTCACGGTTCAGGTAAGCGCCGGTATTCAGGTCATGGGCATGAATTGGATAGATAGGAGCCATGACACGGATGAAACGGGTCAGGTTGCTATAGCTGCCTGAGTTGGAGGAAGTAGAAGTGGAGTAGTTGGAACTGGTATGAGTTATACCGAGATTAAGTCCTGTCTTGAACCATTTGCTTGGATAAATATTGTAGTTCAAGCGTCCGGAATATCTTTCGAAATCGGTTTTCAGCATGTATCCGTTGTCATTCAGATAACCTACAGAAGCATAAGTGTCGCTTTTTTTCGCTTTGTTGCTGTAACTCAGGTTATATTCCTGTCTGTATCCGGTTTTGAATGCTACATCTTCCCAGTTGAGGTCGTCTCCCCATTTCAATGAAGTAGCTGCCGGATTCAGTTTTCCGTCTGTTCCTACAATGGCATCATCGGCTACACTGGAAAACGGATTGTATTTCAGTGTGTTTCCGATATTCTGTGAAGCGAGTTGAGCTGCTTCAGATGCAGTTTTGCCTGAACTGATATAAGAGTTTTTCAGCATTTCCCATTGCAGCGGATAATATCCCCAGATGTCTACCTTCGCATAATCTTTATAAGCTCTGTTAGACCAGCCTTGATTGATCGTCAGATTGACATTGGTTCCTTCTGTTCCTTGTCCCTTTTTGGTAGTAATCAAAATGACTCCATTACCTGCACTCGAACCATACAGCGAAGTAGATGCTGCGTCTTTCAGAACAGTCATGGATTCGATGTCGGCCGGATTGATATCGCCGATGCTGCCATTATATATTGTACCGTCTACTACATACAGCGGAGAACTGGAAGCGTTTACTGAGCCGAAACCTCGGATTCTGACAGTGGCGGATTCACCCGGTTGGCCGGTAGCTGAGGTAACTTGCAGTCCTGTAGCGTTACCTTCCAGGGCGGCGGTAGCATTCGACAAGGCTCGTTTCTCAATAGTTGTAGCTCCTACGGTAGAAGCAGATCCTGTGAATGAAGATTTTTTCTGAGTGCCGTAGGCTACAACTATTACCTCGTCTATTTGTTTGGAATCATTTTGCAGCAGGATTTTCATTTCCTGGTCGGAAATGGGGATTTCCTGTGTTTTCATTCCAACAAATGAAACAACGATGGTTTTGGCATTTTCCGGTACATTGGAAATCTGGAATCTTCCGTCTATGTCTGTAATAGAACCGACTGATGTTCCTTTCAGTAATACAGATGCACCGATAATCGGTTCTTGATCTTCAGCCGAAAGGACTATACCCGAAATTCTTGATTGTGCCATTGCCAGTGTGATACACGCGAACAAGGCTAAAAACGATAAGAATGCTCTTTTCATACTAATTGGGTGTTAAGCTATTGATATATGTTTAGTCTTTAGTGTAATAGGTCGGTCTTATGCTTCCCGAAACTGTCCGGTAAAAATATAAATTGGTCCTCTTGCAGGTTGACAGTCTTCTTCCATGGATAAAACTGTTGTAGAAAAAGGAAACGTTTTGTACATGCGTTTTTTCAGGTAACAATGCTAATTGGCAACACCCCTACTCTGGTATATATAAAGAATGTTAAAAATGAAAAGTCTGGCTTTGATGGACTTTTTGTGCATTGAAGATAAGAGGGGGAAAGGATGGAAATGAAACCTCGCTGTAGGAAAAGTAAAAATGACGGATTGACAGCATTGTTCATCTATGGGCATAAAAAAAGGAGTACCGCTGTACTCCAACCTTTGTTAACCTTAAATCTAATACTATGAAAAACACATTGCAAAGGTACGGATTTCTTTATAATCTGCAAGCGAAAATGAAAGAAAAAACTGTTTTATAACATCGTTTAAGAATATCTTCTTGAAATGGCAGGTTTGTTAACACGTTTGTTGCCGTGTTGTAATATTTTAAGTGCAGAAAGTGGCAGGTATAAATGAAAAAGTGGTAACTTTGTCGCCACTTTGAAAAGTTATTGCACATGATTTCCATAGAAGGACTGAAAGTTGAGTTTGGTGTAACACCTTTGTTTGAAGATGTTTCTTTTGTCATCAATAAGAAAGACCGCATAGCCTTGGTCGGTAAAAACGGTGCCGGCAAGTCTACCATGCTGAAGATTCTGGCGGGTGAACAGCGCCCTACCGAGGGTACGGTAGCTGTGCAGCGGAACATTACGGTAGGCTATCTGCCTCAGGTGATGGTGCTGAGCGATACCCGTACGGTTATGGAAGAAGCCGAGATGGCTTTTGAACATATTTTCGAGATGCAGGAGCGTATCAATCGGATGAATCAGGAATTGGCAGACCGTACCGACTATGATTCAGAGAGCTATCAGGAGCTGATAGAGCGGTTTACCCACGACAATGAACATTTTCTGATGATGGGGGGAACCAATTACCAGGCCGAAATAGAACGTACTCTTATCGGATTGGGCTTTGAACGGACCGATTTCAACCGTCCTACTTCCGAGTTCAGTGGAGGATGGCGTATGCGTATTGAGCTGGCTAAATTGCTGTTGCGCCGGCCGGATGTTCTGTTGCTTGACGAGCCGACCAATCACCTCGATATTGAAAGTATCCAGTGGTTGGAAGGATTTCTGAAAAACAGTCCGGGAGCTGTCGTTCTGGTGAGTCACGACCGCGCCTTTATCAATAATGTCACCAATCGTACCATTGAGATATCCTGCGGACACATTTATGATTATAAAGTTCCGTATGATGAATTTGTTGTCCTAAGGAAGGAACGTCGTGAGCAGCAGCTCCGTGCTTATGAAAATCAGCAGAAGGAAATCAAGGATACGGAAGATTTCATCGAACGTTTCCGTTACAAGGCTACCAAAGCCGTACAAGTACAAAGCCGTATCAAGCAGTTGGAGAAAATTGTCCCTATCCGGATTGATGAGGAGGACCATTCCACCCTTCGCCTGAAATTCCCGCCTGCCATACGTTCTGGCAATTATCCTATTATCTGCGAAGGAGTTAAAAAGGCTTATGGCGATCATGTTGTGTTCCACGATGTCAATATGACTATCCATCGCGGTGAGAAAGTCGCTTTTGTCGGAAAGAATGGCGAGGGAAAATCTACGCTGGTGAAATGTATCATGGATCAGATACCGTTCGAGGGTAAGCTGGTTATCGGTCATAATGTACAGATTGGTTATTTTGCGCAGAACCAGGCACAGTTGTTGGATGAAAACCTGACAGTTTTCGATACCATCGACCGTGTAGCGCAGGGAGACATCCGCCTTAAGATTCGCGATATTTTGGGAGCCTTCATGTTTGGTGGCGAGGCTTCGGACAAGAAAGTGAAGGTGCTGTCGGGAGGAGAACGCAGCCGTCTGGCCATGATTCGTCTGTTGCTGGAACCGGTGAATCTGCTGATACTGGACGAGCCGACCAATCACCTGGACATGCGTTCGAAAGATGTGTTGAAGGATGCCATCCGCGATTTCGACGGAACGGTGATTGTCGTATCGCACGACCGTGAGTTCCTGGACGGACTGGTTACCAAGGTATACGAGTTTGGCGGAGGTGTCGTGAAAGAACATATCGGCGGTATCTACGATTTCCTGCAGAAGAAGAAAATGGAAAGCCTGCAGGAACTGCAGCTGACCCAGTTGTCTGCACCTGTGGCGAAAGAAGAACCGGTTCCGGTGAGCGAGAACAAGCTTTCCTACGAGGCACAGAAGGAACTGAACCGCAAAGCCCGTAAGTTGGAGAAGCAGGTTGCTGCCTGCGAAACCCACATCGGCGAACTGGAAGCGCAGGTGACTGAGATAGAGAACCGCATGGCTACTCCCGAAGGGGCGGCCGACCGTTCGCTCTATGAACAGTACCAGGCGCTGAAGAAAGAGATTGCCGCGGCAGAGGAAGAGTGGGAGAGTATGCTGATGGAACTGGAAGAACTTCAGCAGTAATTAATAATTAATAATGAAGATGGACACTGGGGCTTGTTCTCTCTTTCTGAAACCTCGTTAACTTGATGAGTATAGAACTATTTTAATATATATATCAAAATGAAGACAAGACAATGTATGGCTGTTGCAGCCTTGATTTTGACTGCAATGACCGGTTGTACCAGCCAGAAGGAAGTAAAAAGTACTTCAGGCATTGATCCGACCAACATGGATACTACCGTATCTGCCGGTCAGGATTTTTTCCAGTATGCTTGTGGCGGATGGAACGAAAAGCATCCGTTGACAGCTGAATATTCCCGTTTCGGTACATTCGACCTTTTGGCTGAAGACAACCAGAAACAAATCCGTGAACTGATAGAAGGACTGGCAGCCCAGAAAGGTGAAGCCGGAACTGCTGCTCAGAAAATCGGCGACCTCTACAACTTGGCCATGGACAGCGTAACGCTGAACAAGCAGGGGTATGAACCTATCAAGGCACAGTTGGAAAAGATTGCTGCCATGAAAGACAAGAGCGAAATCATTCCGATGATGACCGAACTCAACATGCAGGGAATCGGTACCTATTTCAGCAATTATGTGTATGCCGACCCGAAGAACAGCAGTCTGAATATCTTCCAGATGGGACAGGGAGGCATCAACCTGGGTGAAAAAGAATACTATCTCGATACTGACAGCGTGACTGCGAATATCCGCGAGCAGTATAAGAAATACATTGCCAAACTCTTTACTCTGGTTGGTTGCAGTGAAGCGGAAGCCACTCAGAAGATGAACGATGTGATGGAAATCGAAACGGCTATTGCCAAAGTTTCACGCAGCGCTACAGAATTGCGTGATCCGGAAGCCAACTATCATAAGATGACTTATGCCGAGCTGAAGAAGCAGATTCCGGGTATCGACTGGGATGCTTTCCTGAAAGGATTGGGTATCGCACAGGTAGACGAACTGAATGTAGAGCAGATTGAGCCGATTGCCGAAGTTGCCAAGCTGATGAACACGCTGCCGATTTCCAAGCATATTTCTTATTTGCAGTATAATCTGATTGATGCGGCTGCCAGCTGTCTGAGCGATGATTTTATCGCTGCCCGTTTCGATTTCTACGGAAAGGTGCTGTCTGGCCGTCAGGTAAACCAGCCTCGCTGGAAGCGTGCCGTTAATTCTGTCAACGGTCTGCTGGGCGAACTGGTAGGACAGATGTATGTAGAGAAGTATTTCTCTCCGGCGGCGAAGGAACGTATGGTGAACCTGGTAAAGAACCTGCAGACTGCGTTGGGTGAACGTATCCAGGCACAGGAATGGATGAGCGATAGTACCAAGGTACGTGCTCAGGAAAAACTGGCTACCTTCCATGTAAAAGTCGGCTATCCGGACAAGTGGAAAGATTATTCAGACTTGAAGGTAGAGAAGGATTCTTATTGGGCCAATGTCTGCCGTGCCGCCGCATGGGAGCGTAAGGACAACTACAGCCGTCTGGGCAAGCCGGTGGATAAGGAAGAATGGCTGATGACTCCGCAGACTGTCAACGCCTACTACAACCCGTCTACCAATGAAATCTGTTTCCCGGCCGCTATCCTGCAATATCCGTTCTTTGACATGGAGGCTGACGACGCGTTCAATTACGGTGCCATCGGTGTTGTTATCGGTCATGAAATGACTCACGGATTCGATGACCAGGGCCGTCAGTTTGATAAGGACGGTAACCTGAAAGACTGGTGGGCTGCCGGCGATGCAGACCGCTTCAAGGAACGTGCTCAGGTGATGGTTGATTTCTTTGATAACATCGAAGTGTTGCCGGGACTTCATGCCAACGGTACTCTGACTTTGGGTGAAAATCTGGCCGACCATGGTGGTCTGAATGTAGCTTATCTGGCCTATAAGAATGCTACTGCCAACGCTCCGCTGGAAGACAAGGACGGTTTCACTGCCGATCAGCGCTTCTTCCTGGCCTATGCTACCCTGTGGGCAGGTAATATCCGCGACGAACAGATTCGTGTATACACCAAGTCCGATCCGCACTCACTGGGCAGATGGCGTGTAAACGGTGCCCTGCCTCATATCCAGGCCTGGTACGATGCGTTCAACATCACTCCGTCCGATCCGCTTTACCTCGCTCCTGAAAAACGGGTGAATGTGTGGTAATTGACCGATACGAAAAAATGAACGTTCGTTTGTAGTAAGGCGAACGTTCGTTTGGATGAAAACGTCCTCATGTTTCAATCAAAACATGAGGACGTTTTTTGCGGGTATGTATGTTAACTCTTTTGGTTGTTTTTATTCTTGATCTTCTTCTGTTTGTTTTATCGTACGACTGATAATTTTCTCCGTTATGTTTTCATTATTCTGAGAATTTTATTTCTTTTGTAGGTCGTTAACTGATGGAGAAGTCTGAGTTACATATTTTGGCAGAAATCGGAGCCGGAAACATACACGCATTCGAACAGCTGTTTTTTCAATATCAGCCGAAACTGGTCTGTTTCCTGACGGGCTTGACGCATGATCCGGAATTAAGCCGGGACATAGCGCAGGAGATGTTCTTGTCTATTTGGCAGAACCGGAAAAGGTTGTCGGAAGTCAGGTCTCTTTCTGCTTATCTGTATCAGATGGCCCGTTATAAGGTGTATGATTATTTTGATCATCTGGAAGTGACCGAGCAATATGTAAAAGAGTATCTGGAAAATACGTCAGAGGCTAAGTCGGAAGAAGAACAGTTGTTCGCCCGTGAACTTCAGGCCATGATTCAGAATGCAGTCCGGCAGATGTCTCCCCAACGCCAGCAGGTCTATCGGATGAGCCGTGAGGAAGGTTTGTCCAACCAGGAAATTGCTGACCGGTTGGGAATCAGTAAGCGGACAGTAGAAAATCACCTGACAGCAGCATTGGCTATACTTCGTAAAATCATTTATCTCTGGCTGTTGTTGACTATCCGATAGTTTATAATTTTTTCCAGAAAAACGTTGTTTGTTTTGTGTGTGCATACCTTTTAAACCTACTTATAGGTACAAGTACTTAAATTTATAAAGGTGTAATACACAAAATATGAAAAAAGCAGTCATTCTTATTTGTCTTCTGGCCTGTAGTATGGGGAGTGAGGCTCAAGAGAAAATTTCGTTAAAGAATCTGGACTTGTCCAAAGTCTGGCAGGAATATGGTACGGTCATTACCGAGGATGATACCATCAAGTTACATGCTCCGTCAGTGGCTAAAATCAGGTTGGATGGAGAGGCGGAACGGTTCCAGACGCAAGTGGGTATATTTTCCACAGATATCGGGAATGATGATGCTTCTTTATTGGTCCAGCCTTTGGTGGACGGGACCAAGCTGCTTTTCCGCAAAGAAGGCGAAGGTAAACGGTTCCTGGGATTGACCGGAACCGACGGTAACATCGGGGAAGGTTCTGTCGAGGTGATTCTGAAGGCAGATGGTAAGGAAATCTATAGCAGCGGTGTCATCCGGCAGGGGGACGCTCCGAAGCAAATCGATGTATCCTTGAAGGATATACGGATGCTGGAAATGGTTGTCGACCCGACGGCCGACGGGGCGAGCGGTGATCAGGTGTTATTGGTATCTCCGGTCATCGGTTATCAGGGGAAGATGCCGGAGATGATGGATGTCCAGTCAGTCGGGGAAGGACCCAGGCAAAGTGAAACGGTCATTGCACGGTTGGAGCAGCAGATAGGGAAACTGCCTGTGTGGGAGTCCCGGCTTTCGGACCGGACACCGTTCGACTGGCTGTTGACTCCGGAAAAGTCGGAGGCGGGGATTTACCGTTCGCCGGACGGGAAGAGTATTGTGATTGCCAATGGTATGGTGGCCAGGACATTCCGTATCTTTCCGAATTTGGCTACCACACATCTGACGAACCGGATGACGGGCGAAAGCATGATACGTGCAGTCAGTGGCGAGGGTTTTTTACAGATTGACGGAAAGAAGTGGAGTATCGGTGGTTTGGCAGGACAACCCGAAAGAGCTTATCTGAAAGAAGAATGGATAGATAAGATGACCACAATACCGGAATCGTTTCTGGTAGAGGATTTCGAAATCAGGTCAGTGGGGGAAACACTTCCTTGGGCACGTAACCGCTGGGCACTGAACAAAAAATCGGCTACAGGAAAGGAACTGGTCTTTACGCTTCGGGGAGATAAGGAGTTGAAGGATGTGGTGGTGAAGCTCTGTTTCGCTGTCTATGACGAGATTCCGGTTATCCGGAAACGGATGGAAGTGGAGAATCAGTCGTCTGTTCCCTTGAATATTGATGCTTTCAAGCTGGAATACCTGGCTTTTGCCGAGCCGGAATCGCCGGGTGACGGTAATCCGGACCTGTTTCGTCTTCCTAATATCCACATTGAAAGTGACTATGCCTGTAAAGGTACCTTTACGGAACGTGAAACGGACATTACCGAGAAATGGGTGATGGACCCGGAATACACTTCGCAGCGGAATTATCCGATGGAAACCCGCTGCATATTGGATGTTTCTCCGGAGATGGGGCCGGACCAGCTTCTGCAAGCCGGAGAGACCTTCTGCACTTTCAACGTTTATGAAATGCCTTTCGATAGCGATGACCGTGAACGTAAGGGGTTGTTCACCCGAAGGTTCTATCGTGCTGTGGCCCCTTGGCTGACAGAAAATCCTATATTCATGCACCTTACTTCCAGTGACCCGGAGACGGTCAGAAGGGCAGTCGACCAATGTGCCGAGACCGGTTATGAGATGATTATCCTCAGTTTCGGTTCCGGTGCGAATGCCGAAGATATATCCGAAGCGAATATTGCCAAATTCAAGGGACTGGTAGAGTATGCCCGTAGCAAAGGTATCGAGATGGGCTGTTATTCGCTTCTGGCCAGCCGCTGGATCAGTGAAGAAGTGGATGTCATCAATCCGAAGACCGGTAAGCGGGGAGGTATGAGGTTTGGCAGTTCGCCTTGTCTGTGCAGTGACTGGGGATATGAATATTTCAGTAAAATCAGAACTTTCTTTGAGAAGACCGGCATGACCTGTTTTGAACACGACGGTTCTTATCCGGGCGATGTCTGTGCCTCCACTTTGCATACACATCATAAAGGATTACAGGATTCACAATGGAACCAGTTCCACAAGATTACGGAACTGTATCACTGGATGCGCGAGAAAGGTATTTATCTGAATGTGCCGGACTTCTATTTCCTGAACGGTTCCACGAAAACCAGTATCGGTTACCGGGAAACAAACTGGTCATTGCCGCGTGACCGTCAGTTAATCCATACCCGTCAGTTGAACTATGACTGTACATGGGAACGTATTCCTTCTTCACTCTGGAGTTTTGTTCCTTTGGTAGAATATCATGGGGGAGGGGCTGCAGCTACATTGGAACCGCTCAGCGAACACCTGTTTGAATACAAGATGCTGATGGTACAGAATTACGGGGCAGGAATCCAGGCTTGTTATCGGGGGCCCCGTCTGTATGATACACCTGAGACAAAAGCAGTTGTGACGGATATTATACGCTGGTATAAGAAGTATCGGAATATCCTGAACAGTGATATTATCCACCTCCGTAAGCCTGATGCACAGGACTGGGATGGTATTATGCATGTCAATCCGCAGGGGAAAGAAAAAGGATTCGCCTTATTCTTTAACCCGACAGATGAGGCTATTACACGTAAGATAGACCTTCCACTCTATTATACCGGTCTGACGGAAACTGCCCGAATCCGGGAACAGGAAGGCAGCAGTGTGGAATATAGGTTGGGAAGAGATTATTCGGTGCAGTTGGAAGTGACTATTCCGGCAAACGGGTATACTTGGTATGTCATCGAATAGATGATTCTTTGAAAAAATAAGGCCGAATGTAAAAGGAAAATATGTTACATCAGTGTAGGATGCATTTGTAGGGAAAATTTATGCAATGTTTTTATTATGAGAGAAATTATATCAATATTTATTATTTCTGTGTTTGCTTTATCGGGATATGCTCAATATTCCGGAAAGGTTTTTGTTGACAAAAATGATAATGGTATTTATGATTCCGGAGAAAAACTTCTGAAGGGGATTAAAGTTTCGGATGGATTGAATGTTGTAGAAACGGAATCTGATGGAAAGTTTGTTTTGCCGGGACACGAAAAGGAGAGATTCATTTTTATAACGGTACCTTCGGGATATAAAGCCGTATACAATCATTATCGTAAGATTGATGATTCTACGGTAAGTTATGATTTTGGCATTGTTCCATATACTGTTGGTATAGACAACAAGGGGAGTCATAGGTTTATTCAAATAACTGATACTGAAATCTCCCAAGTGCAAGGTAATGAGAATTGGGCAGAAAATCTTCATCGGTATTCTGTAAATGAAAAGGTTGCGTTTATAGTACATACCGGTGATATCTGTTATGAGAATGGTTTGAAGTCTCATATAAAACTGGTAAATACAAGGAACATGGATGTTCCGGTTTATTATTGCATCGGGAATCATGATTTGGTAAAAGGAAAATATGGAGAGGAATTGTTTGAAAATATTTATGGACCGGTTTATTATTCTTTCGATGTAGATAACGTACATTATATCGTTACACCAATGGCGGGAGGAGATTATTGGCCGGGATATACCAAAGACGATGTCTGTAGATGGATGAAAAATGATCTTGAACATGTGAAACCGGGAACTCCTGTTTATGTATTCAATCATGACATTCTTACAGAAGGAGATAAGTTTATCTATAGAGGAAAATCTGAATCGATAAATCTTAATGAATATAATTTGAAGGCATGGATTTATGGTCACTGGCATATAAACCATATAAAGAAACAGGGAGATGTATATACCGTTTGTTCCAGTACAATAGACAAAGGCGGCATTGATCATTCCACGTCTTCATATAGAGTAATGCGTGTGGATAGAAAAGGTGATTTCGTATCCGAAATGCGTTATGCATATATAGATAATCAGCTTTGTATATCTTCGCCATCAGGAAAGACCGCATCAAATACAATAAATGTAAATGTATATTCTTCGAATGCTTCTACAGAACAAGTGACATATACCTGTATGTATGGCGAGAAAGTTATAATAAAGGACAGGAAACTTAATCCCAAAACAGATTGGACATGGGGTGCTGAACTTTCACTTGACAGCAAATATTATGATAAGGAACTTAAACTGCTTGTTACTGCTGAGTTTTCAAATGGTGAAAAGCGTGTAGAAGAAAAGAAGTTTGAATATTCGCCGGGAGAAGTGTTGGTAGAACTGGGTGGAAACTGGACTAATCTTCTGGCCAATTCTGAACATATAGGTGGAATCATTTCTTGTCCGCTTGATTCGTTACTCAATCTTGCATGGAGTACAAATGTGGGAGGGAATATTTTCATGACTTCTCCTATTGTATATAACGGAATGGTTTATATTGCATCTGTTGATGATGATAACAGAGGCCGTGCTGCTATCTATGCTTTAGAAGCTAAAACGGGAAAGATTGTATGGAAACATCATGTGGAAGGTTCAATAAAGAATACGATAGCGATAGATAAGGACAAAGTTTTTGCACAAGATATTTATGGTATTATTTATGCCATAGACTGTAACAACGGTTCATTGTGTTGGAAAAAGGATATTGGAATGGGTGTTTTACCTTCATTGACAGAAGGATTGGCTACAAAAGATGGAATTCTTTATGCTGGTACAGGTAAATACCTGCAAGCCATAGATGCTTCTACGGGTGAAATGTTGTGGCAGAATCGTGACTGGGGACAAAACCAAGGTTCAACGGCTACATTATCAGTTTCCGATGAAGTGATTATAGGTTCTACACAATGGGGGGCACTTTACGGGAATGATGTAAAAACAGGAAAAATGTTATGGAGCAAATCGCAGGATGGTCTTGGATTCAGAGCCTCATCTCCAGCAATAAAGGACGGACTCCTTTATCTGATATCAGATAAAGCGTTTTTCATAATGGATGCAAAAAAAGGCGATATTATTGTTCGGAAAGATTTACCTTATAGTGTAGATGCAACCTCCACACCTGTCATCTCAGAAAATGAAATAATTTTTGGTACATCAAGGGATGGTTTGGTTGCTCTTGACAGAAGTACGTTGAATGAGAAATGGCATTGTTCTGTAGGAAAAGCTTTGATTTATACATCATCATATACACGTCCTGACTCCCAAACAATAGAAACGAGTCCTATAATAGTTGGAAATACTGTTTTTGTAGGAGCTTCGGACGGTTATCTTTATGCTGTAGATAAAAATAAGGGAAGTATAACAGCAAAATATGATTTGGGGGCCCCGATATTCAGTTCGGTTTCTTTTTCTGGAAATACATTATTTGTTTCTGACTTTGGAGGAAATGTATATGCTTTTTGTATGAAAAGTAAATAATATTCTTTCCAAACAGAGAATTTCGCTGTAATGTACTGAAGTAGGTTGACAGGTAGCCCTTGTTTATCAATATATTTTCTTTCATTTATCTATTGCTCGAAAGAAAAATTAAAATTAATGTATTTTTTTCTTGATTGACTTGTGTGTGTTTCCAGTTTAAACCTACATATGTATAAAAGCAGGTAAAATGGAAACACACGAATCAATCAAAAGAATATTCCAACTGTATGTTGGAAAGCATTTCACCCGGGCGGGAAGGGCTGTGTTCGGGAAATGGTTACGTGCGCAGCAGAATCAAGCAGAAAAGGAAGACGCGTTGCATCAGTATTGGGATGAATCGGCCGGGGAAATATCTTCGGACACATGGAATGAATGGAACCGGTTGCAGGAACAGCTGGGCATATCGTTCAAGCGGAATGGACGACTTGGAGTAAGATGGATGCGGTATGCGGCTGTCATTGCATTATTTCTGGTAACAGCTGGTGGTACCTATTGGGCTACAGTACAGTATACGCTTCATCAACCTACTGTAATGAGTGAAATGTTCGTTCCATATGGTGAGACACGGGAACTTGTATTGCCGGACAATTCACGGGTATGGGTGAATGCCGGTTCAACGCTCGTTTATCCGTCTGATTTCAGCCAAATGGATTCACGTACGGTTTATCTGACTGGTGAGGCTTCTTTTCATGTCTCTAAAAATAAGAAGAAACCTTTTATTGTAAAGACAGCAGGACTTGACGTACAAGCTTTGGGTACAGTATTTACAGTAAAATCTTATGCTGGTGAGGATTTTACTGAAGCTACTTTGGAAGAAGGGAGCGTAAAGGTAAGTTTAAAAGAAGGAGACAACCGGTCTTATATTCTGGAACCAAGCGATCAGTTGGTATATTCGCATGCAGATGGTGGAGTCAGGATGAACCGGGTGGACATAGCACTGTACAAAATGGCACGTAAGGGATATCTGATTTTTGAGAATGTTTCGTTTGAACAGATGATTCTTACGTTGGAGAAAAAATACGGAGTGACTTTCCAGTATAATGCTACCCGTTACGGAAACGATTTGTATAATGTGAAGTTTGCACCGGATGAGACTATTGAAAATGTTATGGAAATACTTCATCAGCTGATAGGTATACAATATATAATAAATGAAAAGAACGTGATTGTTAAATAATAAAAAAGAAGGAGGAATTATCAGAAAAAGAAAACCGGAAAGAACAGCGCTAACTCCCCTTCCCGGTGTTTGAAACCCAATGTTTTGTTTTATTCGTATAGAACCTTGAAATAATTAATTTTTAAACACTTGAATTTCAAAAACACAAATATATGAAATTAACAAATCTGATACTAGCAATAGTTCGTTAAAAATTAGCCCAGCCTAAGCGGCTCTG
>UMHI01072698.1_pt1 | contig 35744 bp, 21 predicted proteins | sample 1965481 | NCBI WGS metagenome assembly UMHI01 (sample SAMEA4836093, study PRJEB28245) | human gut metagenome | biome: gut microbiome; material: fecal sample | place: Denmark | collected 2008 | reverse complement strand
CACCTCGACACTGCCAGTGTCGCGCTCTAGCCAGATGAGCTAATACCCCGTTGTGATGTTTACGGCTGCAAAGGTATAACAAGATTTTGAAATAACAAGTATTCATGTGAAAAATATTTCTAAAAATAGATATACTGAAATGGGGTTGAATTTTTAACGGATACTTTTAAAAGTAATTATTGAGATTTGTTTTTGATAAATATTATTGTGTATTGTGATATTGTTTTTAGTAGATGAATTGTGTTTGATATAAATATTTCTCTATAAGTAAAAATGTGATTTATTTTGTCTTTGTTTGTTTGAATATTGTTTGTGAATTTGTTGTTCTTGTAATAAGATGTTATATTTGAATATTGATGGAAAGTATAATATTTGTATTTATTTTTTGTTTAACTTAATAATTGAAAGCTATGAAAAAGGTGAATGTTTGGGGCTTAATTTGCCTGCTTATGATTTCTGTTTTTACATTTACGTCATGTTCTGATGATGATGGTGGAGTAGAAGATGTTGATTTGATTTATGGAATTTGGGAACCAGTACGTGCTCAAGGTTATGAAATTGATGGAGGCGAAAGATATGATTGGGACTATAATGTGGGTGATGTGAATGATGATTCTGAAATTGAAGCTGATTATAACCGCTTTGGCTTTTTTGAAGATAATACTTGTACTTCGTGGTGGTATGCGGGGGATGGAGAATGGAAAGTTGAATCAGAAGGTTGGAGTTTTCGCATAGAGGGCAATCAGCTTTATATGGGAGGTATTTATGTTAATATTTTAACATTAAACTCCACTACATTAGTTTTAGAAACACATGAAGTAGGCCGTGATTATGAATATTATGATAAAGTGACTTTCAAACGTGTGGAATAGAAATATTTAGTTGCAATAATGAAGATATTTTAGAATAGACTGGATTGTCTGTTTGGTAAATGTTTGAGAACCCTATCATCTTTCTCTGTTTTTGGGAAGTGATAGGGTTCTTTGGGTAAATTAAAGTAAGTGATTGTTTATTTAAAAACATGCTCGCGTTTTACTTAAAACGTTTAGACATCTTATTTAAGACATGCTCGTGTTTAAACTAAAACGAACGTTCGTTTTTAGATGATTGAGGTAAAGAAATGAATGTAAATTATACCTGTTGCTGGAGGAAGCGCATGAAGTGAACAACTGTTTCCGCCTCCTGGCCTTGGGCTGAGACGAAACAGAAGTGGCGTTTGAACTGTAGACCGTCAATGTCTACAATGCGGAAACTACCTTCCTTCAATTCTTTGGATAGGGCAGTGATGGATACAATACCCATGCTGTGACTGTAGCGTAGGAAAGATTTGATACTTTCCGTGCTTCCAAGATACATTCGCACGTTCAGCGACGAAAGTTTCAGGTGCTGTTCTGCCAGTGCCAGTTCGATGGCATCCAAAGTACCGGAACCACGTTCACGAAGTACCAGTGGAACCTGTTTGAATTCTTCCAACGAGATTTCGCCTGACTGTCCGATGGGGCAGTCTGTAGCTACTACAGGTACCAGTTCATCACACAAAAAAGGTTCGTATTTCAGGTTTGGCAACCGGAATACCCCTTCTACCATGCCTAAATCGATGGTATGTTGCTGAAGAGCGGTTTCGATATTCCGTGAATTGGTATCAATCAGCGAAACTGTGATTTTCGGGTATTTTTCGGTAAAACGTGCCAGAACGGGAGGAAGTATGTATTGGGCAATTGTCGTACTGGCTCCCAAACGGAGTTCACCGGCATACTCCTTATTTAATAGATGCATATCGTATTCCAACCGACGGTATTCGGTTAGAATCCGTTCACAATGTTCTAACAGAACCGTTCCGGCTTCTGTCAGCGAAATCTTGTTGCCCATCCGGTTGAATAGGCGTACTTGATACAGACTTTCCAGCTCACGGATGTGTTTGGTGATGGCTGGTTGGCTTATAAAGAGTTCCTGAGATGCTTTTGTGAAGCTCAGGTTCTTGGCTACGCTGTAAAAGGCTTTCAGACGGAAATCGGACACGGTATTAAGTATTGGTTGAAAAGATTAGAGTTCATCGGAACGGACTCCCAGTGACTGTAAAATAGAGAAGCCCAATAGCTCGAATCGGTATATTTCTTCTTTTTCTGGTGGATTCATACCGAAAACAGTTACCTCCGAAGGCTGTTTCATCGAAGTGATCAGTTTCTTCAGTGAACTGCCATATGCGTCTTCATCGGGTACCAATATGGCTTTGAGAATATCCTTTGATTCCGTCATCAGCATCAGTGATTCACGAAACAAGTCTTCGCGTGTGGCCATTCCCGATGGTTGGAAGGCATATAAAGAAAATTCTCCTAACTGGCTTTGGAAGCCTACATTATGCAGTTCCTTTTCCAGATGAGAAGGGGTACAGAACTTCATTACTTCTTCTTTCGGTTCATAAATAAAGATAACCTGAATTTCATTATTTCCCGGTTGCATGCCTGCATCCAGTGCCAGACATTCCAATAGACCTGCCAAATCGGCTTTAGGGAGTTCACGTTTCACGATAGGGGCGAAATGAGCGGCCAGGTCACAGCCGACACGATCCAGATATGATGCATCTATCAGCATCACTTGGGGAGCGAAAGGTATCTTCTTTTCCATATCTTTTTGTTTTTGGGATGTAAAGATACAAACTAAACTTCTCCTCCCAAAATACTGGAATAATTAAAAATTAAAACAGATTTGTAGTCATCTGGTATTTAGTGTCTAGTTGACTGATTAACCGGACTGTATGTATTCAGGCGAGCAGACCTCGCCCCTACAAGGTCGGTTTTTTGCTTCACGGCTTTGGTAATCGGGGAGCTTGATTTTGAGTTCCTAGTCAGTTAATAAAAATCCGGCTTTAGTTTTGAGGCGAAAAAGCGTAGAAACGTAGCCGTCTCAAAACAGAAGCCGGCGGTTTTTCTTTTTGTTATTTTTTCTTTTGGCCGGCCAAAAGAAAAAGCAAGAAAGCCCATCCGGAGAAGGAAAGACTCGCATAAACTGCCATTTTGTTCCTTATTCGGACAAATTTACATAAATTAAATATAACATACTGACAATTAGGCATATAAATGATTTGTTCTGACTCTGGCAAAGTATTTGATGATTATTAGTCGAGTTTGCTTCCCCTCCCCGGAATACCGGAAGAGACGGGAGGCGGGCTTCCCCCTAAAACGTAAATAAGAAAGGAGACATTATATGAATTTCAACAACTTTACAATCAAATCGCAGGAAGCGGTTCAAGAGGCTGTCAACTTGGTACAACGCCAGGGACAACAGGCTATCGAGCCGGAACATCTGTTGGCAAGTGTGATGAAAGTCGGTGAAAATGTAACTAATTTCATTTTTCAGAAACTTGTCATTAACGGACAGCAGGTAGCTACGGTGCTCGACAAGCAGATTGCTTCCTTACCAAAGGTTTCAGGAGGTGAACCTTACCTGAGCCGGGAGGCTAATGAGGTCTTGCAGAAAGCTGTCGATTATTCGAAGGAATTGGGTGATGAGTACGTTTCACTGGAAGCCATTCTTCTGGCATTGCTGAATGTGAAATCTACTGTTGCCACTATTTTGAAGGATGCCGGGATGACCGATAAAGGATTACGTGCTGCTATCAATGAGTTGCGGCAGGGACAAAAGGTTACTTCTCAGTCCAGTGAAGATACTTATCAGTCTTTGAATAAGTATGCCATCAACTTGATTGAAGCTGCCCGTAATGGAAAACTTGACCCGGTTATCGGACGTGATGAAGAAATCCGTCGGGTATTGCAGATTCTGAGCCGTCGTACCAAGAACAATCCGATTCTGATAGGTGAACCGGGTACAGGTAAGACTGCCATTGTTGAAGGTCTGGCACAGCGTATCCTTCGAGGTGATGTACCGGAGAATCTGAAAAACAAGCAGCTGTATTCCTTGGATATGGGTGCCTTGGTAGCCGGAGCCAAATACAAAGGTGAATTCGAGGAACGTCTGAAATCTGTCATCAACGAGGTGACCAAGTCGGACGGTAACATCATCCTGTTCATCGATGAAATCCACACCTTGGTAGGTGCCGGAAAAGGCGAAGGTGCTATGGATGCCGCCAACATCTTGAAACCGGCTTTGGCCCGTGGAGAACTGAGAAGCATTGGTGCCACTACCTTGGACGAGTATCAGAAATACTTCGAAAAGGATAAGGCATTGGAACGCCGGTTCCAGACGGTGATGGTCAATGAACCGGATACGCTGAGTTCCATTTCCATCTTGCGTGGACTGAAGGAACGGTACGAAAATCACCATCAGGTACGTATCAAGGATGAGGCTATCATTGCGGCTGTGGAATTGAGTAACCGTTACATTACCGAACGTTTCTTGCCGGATAAGGCCATCGACCTGATGGATGAGGCTGCTGCCAAACTGCGTATGGAACGTGATTCCTTGCCGGAAGAGCTGGATGAAATCGAAAGACGGTTGAAGCAGTTGGAAATCGAACGTGAAGCCATCAAGCGTGAAAAAGATGAAGAAAAGCTGGACAAGCTGAACAAAGAGATTGCCGAACTGAAGGAACAGGAAACTTCTTACAAAGCCAAATGGCAGAGTGAGAAAGAACTGGTAAACAAGATTCAGCAGAACAAGCAGGAGATAGAACACCTGAAGTTTGAAGCCGACAAGGCTGAGCGTGAGGGTGATTATGGTAAGGTAGCTGAAATCCGTTACGGCAGACTGCAGGCATTGGAGAACGAAATCAAGAATATCCAGGCCGATCTGAAACAGAAACAAGGCGACAATGCCATGATTAAGGAGGAAGTGACAGCTGAAGACATCGCTGATGTAGTATCACGCTGGACCGGCATACCGGTAAGCAAGATGTTACAGAGCGAACGTGACAAGCTGCTTCATCTGGAAGACGAACTTCACCTGCGTGTCATTGGTCAGGATGAGGCTATTCAGGCTGTGGCCGACGCTGTACGTCGGAGCCGTGCCGGTCTGCAAGACCCGAAACGTCCGATCGGTTCATTCATCTTTTTGGGTACAACCGGTGTCGGTAAAACCGAATTGGCCAAGGCACTGGCAGAATACCTGTTCGATGATGAAACACTGATGACCCGTATCGATATGAGTGAGTACCAGGAGAAACATACTGTTTCCAGACTGATCGGTGCTCCTCCGGGATACGTCGGTTACGATGAAGGCGGACAGCTGACTGAGGCTGTCAGACGGAAACCGTATTCAGTGGTACTGTTCGATGAAATCGAGAAGGCGCATCCGGATGTATTCAACATCCTGTTGCAGGTACTGGACGACGGCCGGTTGACAGATAACAAGGGTCGTACGGTTAACTTCAAGAATACCATCATCATCATGACGTCTAACTTGGGCAGTGCTTACATCCAGAGCCAGTTTGAAAAAATGACTGACTCTAACCATGATGCCATTGTGGAAGAAACCAAGAACGAAGTGATGAACATGCTGAAGAAGACTATCCGTCCGGAGTTCCTGAACCGTATTGACGAGACTATCATGTTCCTGCCGTTGGATAAGGAACAGATTAATCAGATTGTCCGTCTGCAAATCAACGGTATCCAGCGGATGTTGGCTGATAACGGTGTTACGTTACAGTTGACAGACAGTGCATACGATTTCTTGGCGACAGCCGGTTATGATCCGGAATTCGGTGCCCGTCCGGTGAAACGTGCTATCCAGCGTTATTTGCTGAATGACTTGTCAAAGAAGTTGTTGGCACAGGAAGTGGAACGCAGTAAGCCGATTATTGTGGACTGCCAGAATGGTGTCTTGCAATTCAGAAACTAAACTGAACACGCAATTGATATAAAATGAAACGGAGTCTCGCCCGTAAGGGATGAGGCTCCGTTTTTATTTTATATTATATTGTTAACCAGATATCAGATGCTAGGCACTGTCTTTTAAATATTAACTATTAATTATTATTGTTTGGTCAACTCGAATCCGATTTTCATGCCATCATACTGCCCCAGAATAGTAGAGAGGGTATTGGTGGCTGAGCTTTTCAATGCACTGGAAACTGTTTGTGCCAGAGACATCAGTTTGTCGGCATTGAACAGCAGACTTATCTTGTTGGAATTTTCGATGGATTTGGATACAGTTGCATTGAACGTATAGCCTAATTTTGTTTTCAAAGCCAGTTCATTGGTGTTTGAATCGTAGGTATAGGTTCCTTCTGTAGTACGTCCGTTGACAGTGGAACTATAGGTGCCGTCTGCATTGAAGGTATAGGCTACTCCTTCCTTGAATCCGATTTTCGACAGGATATTTGTCATTTCTGTTTCTACTTTCTGGGCAGCTATTTCACTACCTGCTTTGGCCAGTATATTATCACTTTCGAATTTACAGTCCGGACCGCTATAAACCCATGTCCCTTCCAATGAGAAGGTACTTACTCCGGTTACTTTTTCTGTTACCGTATTGGCGATTCCAGAGAGAATTGATTTCCAGTCTTGTGCCTGTGCAGAAGTAGCTCCGGCACATAATAGGCAGGCTATCAGCCCTGTCTTTCCTAATTTTTTTATGAACATTTCCTTTTACCTTTTAGTTGATTTGAAAAAGCGCACGGTATTCCATAGAAACGGTTTCATTCTATGGAATATGTGCGCATTGTATTGTTAAATGATAGCTCAATTGTTTATCAGCAAGCCTTGAAGCTCATATCCAGTCCTTTGACAGAATGTGTTAAGGCACCAACAGAAATGAAATCTACGCCACATTCGGCATAATCGCGCAGTGTATCGTAGGTAATGCCTCCGGAAGATTCGATTTCATAACGTCCACCTACCATTTCTACGGCTTTGCGGGTGTTTTCCGGTGTGAAGTTGTCGAGCATGATACGGTCTACACCACCCAGATCGAGTACCTGCTGCAGTTCGTCGAAGTTACGTACCTCGATTTCAATCTTCAGATCTTTACCTTTCTCCTTACAGTATTCTTTGGCACGGAGGATGGCTTTGTCGATGCCGCCGGCAAAATCTACGTGATTATCTTTCAGCAGAATCATATCGAACAGCCCGATACGATGATTGACTCCACCACCGATTTTTACTGCCATCTTCTCCAGAATACGCATTCCTGGAGTAGTCTTACGGGTATCGAGTACACGAGTGTGGGTTCCTTCCAGGCGCTTTACGTAACGGTTGGTCATGGTAGCGATACCACTCATGCGCTGCATGATGTTCAGCATCAGACGTTCGGTCTGCAGCAGAGACTGGATTTTTCCTTCTACGACCATGGCTACATCTCCTGGTTTAACGTGTGTACCATCGTTGATGTAGACAGTAACTTTCATTTCCGGATCGAAACGGCGGAACACTTCTTTGGCTACTTCAATACCCGCCAGAATACCTTCTTCTTTAATTAGCAGTTTAGACTTGCCCATAGCATCTGCTGGGATACAAGACAAAGTAGTATGGTCGCCATCGCCTATGTCTTCTGCGAAAGAAAGGTCAATCAGGCGGTCAATCAAATCTTTAACAACTTTTTCGTCCATCTTTTTTGTTTTATGTTAGTTTGATTCAGTTCATGAATATGCAACAAAGGTAAGGAATATTCGTATCTTTGCAAAAAGAACCGTTGTTAAAACAAACGAAAAGAAAGCATGAAATTTACATTACTCGTCGTAGGGCGGACCGTTGAGAAACATTACATTACAGCCATCAATGATTATGTAGAACGTACCAAGCATTATACCTCTTTCGACATGGAAGTGATACCGGAACTGAAGAACACTAAGAGTCTCAGTATGGAGCAGCAGAAAGAAAAGGAAGGTGAACTTATTCTGAAAGCGCTTCAGCCGGGAGATGTCGTAGTTTTGCTGGATGAGCATGGAAAAGAATTCCGTTCGGTGGAGTTTGCCAATTGGATAGAACGGAAGATGCACACCGTCAATAAGAGGCTGGTGTTTGTTATCGGAGGGCCTTATGGCTTTTCTCAGGCTGTCTATGCCGTTGCCCAGGATAAGATTTCGCTGTCCAAAATGACCTTTTCGCACCAGATGGTGCGGCTGATTTTCGTGGAGCAGCTATATCGGGCTTTTACAATATTGAACAACGGTCCTTATCATCATGAGTGACAAGGACCGTCGCGATATATCTGTTTTATTTATTGTAACCAGATGATAGAACCTGCTGGAGGAACTCCATCTTCCGGTTTCATATCATTGAGCCGATACAGATATTTCAGTTTTATGCCGTAGCGTTGGGCGATGGTATACATGGAATCTCCCGGATATACTTTACAGCTGATAAATCCGTTGGTGGCGTGTTTGTGCTTTTCTTCCAGATAGACAACTTCACCCCCTTTGAACTCATAATCTTTAGGTAGTTCATTGAAAGTACGTACTTTCTTTTTGCTGAGGTCGAATTCCTTTCCGATAGATTTGAATGTATCGCCTTTGCGGGCAATGATATATAGCAAATCGTTGGCCAGATAAGGCTGGTGTGTATTTGTAATACCTTTCATCCAGTCTTTCTTCCCTTTCTGGTCGTATTGGTATAGTTCATACAGCTCGATAATGTCAATCAGGCGATTGGCATACCTTGGGTCGGTGGCATATCCGGCTTTTTTCAGTCCACGTGCCCATCCTTTGTAGTCTGTAATTTTCAGATCAAATAAGAAGGCATAGCGCGATTTGGTACGCAGGAACTTGGAATGGTCCTCGTAAGAGTCTTTTGGATGTTTGTAAGCACGGAAACATTCATTGGGAGCGTCGTCGGTATGGTAGACTCTTTTTCCGTCCCATCCGCTTCCACATTTGATACCGAAATGGTTGTTCGATTTTCTCGCCAGTGTACTTTTTCCGGCTCCAGACTCTAATAGTCCCTGTGCCAAGGTGATACTGGCTGGAATCCGATAGCGTTTCATTTCATGGACAGCCAGTTCCCGGTATTTATGGATATATTCTTCATATGCCTGATTCTTTCGTTGGGCAGAAACTGTCAGTATGTTTCCGAACAGGCAGAATATTCCTATTAAAACAAAATATCGTTTCATTTTTTTTCTGTGTATTGACAATGTCTGACAAAGATAGAAAGATTCGCAGATGGAAATGGTAAAAGTATTTTAAAAATATAATTTCCGGTGAAAGTAAATAGAAGTTCGAAGAACTGCTAATAGGATTTTTCTGATTTTTTCAGTAGATTTGTTGATGAACCAATAGTTGCCTTTTTATGAAAGAAATAAATCTGAACATCCATATTCGGGCTTACCGGTATGAAGAGCTGAGTGAAGCGGACCGCGAACTGATGGATGCCGCTGTTGAAGCGACTCGTCGCAGTTATTCTCCGTATTCCAAATTTGCTGTGGGTGCTGCCGTACGTTTACAGAGTGGAACTATAGTTACCGGATCTAATCAGGAAAATGCTGCTTACCCATCGGGACTTTGTGCTGAACGTACCACATTGTTTTATGCCAATTCACGTTATCCGGATGAGGCTGTAGAAACTCTGGCTATCGCCGCTAGAAACGGACAAGGCTTTCTGGAGTCACCGATTCCTCCCTGCGGAGCTTGTCGGCAGGTAATGCTGGAAACGGAACAGCGTTTTAACCATCCGATGCGGATTTTGCTGTACAGCCAGCATGATATCTATGAAATAAGGGGAACAAAAGATTTGCTCCCCTTATCGTTCGGTAGTGAATTTCTTTGATATTGAATAATTACTTGTTGTCGCCGTACATACGGGCACGCATCTCCTTGATGTGGTCGGAAGTGATGTATTCATCGTATTCCATCATCTTATCGATGATACCGTTCGGTGTCAGCTCGATGATACGGTTGGCAACGGTTTCAATGAATTCGTGGTCGTGAGAGGCAAAGAGAATGTTTCCTTTGTATGTCTTCAGGTTATTGTTGAAGGCTTGGATAGATTCCAGGTCCAGATGGTTAGTCGGTGTATCCAGAATCAGACAGTTGGCATTGCGTAACTGCATGCGGGCAATCATACAACGCATCTTCTCACCTCCAGAAAGTACATTCACTTTCTTTAGTACCTCTTCGCCGGAGAACAGCATACGTCCCAGGAAACCTTTCATGTAAACTTCGTTACCTTCACCATACTGGCTCAACCAATCTACCAGATTCAGGTCGCTTTCAAAAAAGCTGGTATTATCGAGTGGCAGGTATGCGGTTGTGATGGTTACTCCCCAGTTATAGTGTCCGGCCTGTGCCTTACGATTGCCGTTAATGATTTCAAAGAAAGCGGTCATGGCACGCGGGTCACGGCTCAGGAATACTATTTTGTCTCCCTTTTCTACGGTAAAGTTTACGTCATTGAAAAGTACGGTACCTTCTTCTGTCGTGGCTTTCAGACCTGATACTTCCAGAATCTGGTTACCCGGTTCGCGTTCCATGGTGAAGATGATGCCTGGATATTTACGTGAAGAAGGTTTGATTTCGTCTACATTCAGTTTTTCCAGCATTTTCTTGCGGCTGGTGGTTTGTTTTGATTTGGCTACATTGGCAGAAAAGCGGCGGATGAATTCTTCCAGTTCCTTACGCTTTTCTTCTGCTTTGGCTTTCTGGTTCTGTTGCTGACGCAAAGCCAATTGGCTGGATTCGTACCAGAAACTGTAGTTGCCGGCAAACATGTTGATTTTGCCGAAGTCAATATCGATGGTATGGGTACATACAGCATCCAGGAAGTGACGGTCGTGGCTTACTACCAATACCGTATGTTCAAAATTGGACAGGTATTCTTCCAGCCAGGTTACTGTTTCCATATCCAAGTCGTTGGTAGGCTCATCCAATAACAGGTTATCCGGATTACCGAACAGTGCTTGTGCCAGCATGACGCGCACTTTTTCTTTACCGCTCAAGTCGCCCATCAGTGAGTAGTGTTTGTCATCTTTAATGCCCAGCCCACTCAATAAGATAGCTGCATCGCTTTCGGCATTCCATCCTTCCAGTTCTGCGAATTTTTCTTCCAGTTCCGCTGCTTTGATGCCGTCTTCATCAGTAAATTCTTCTTTGGCATACAAGGCTTCACGTTGCTTCATGATGTCCCACAGAACAGTGTGTCCCATCAGAACTGTATCCAGTACTGTATGTTCATCGAATTTGAAGTGGTCCTGGTTCAAGACTGACAGGCGTTCACCCGGACCGAGGGTTACACTTCCTTTGGTAGGCTCCAACTCTCCTGAAATCACTTTCAAGAAAGTAGATTTACCGGCACCGTTCGCGCCGATGACACCATAAATATTTCCGTTTGTGAACTTCAAGTTCACATCGTTGTACAATACTCTTTTACCGAATTGTACGGCTACATTCGAAACTGTAATCATGTACTTATACCTATTTTAGTTTGTTATGCTGAATTGCGTTGCAAAGATACAAAAAATACCGGGAAAAGCTGATATGCCAGGTATAAAACCCGTCATTCTGTCAAAATACAATCGTAGCTTCAGTCTTTCTGGTAAGCGATGCGGGGAGTGCCATTGGACACATAAATGATACCGCAGCGTTTAAAACCGTTTCCGGTCAGTATCCGTTGCATAACTTGGTTGTCGGCATGGGTATCTGCACGCAGGCAAGGAGACTGACTGTAGCACCAGTCAAAACAGTATTTTCCGATTCCTCGGCAACTACCGTCGGAAGCCAGCCGATGGATGACGTAATAAGGACGGTCGTTCGGCCATTCTCCGTCTTCTATGTAAGCATATGTAGGATCAGGCCCCTTGATGAAACAGAAAGTAGCAATGAGATTTCCTGATTCATTTTCTACAACATAGCAATTTCCTGATTTAATTTCTTGAGCTATCAGTTCCCGTTGCGGGTAACCGTTAATCCATTGATTCGGATTGCCGGATGTCTGCATGAACCGGCGGGCTATAGCGAATATTTCCATTAGTCGGTCCAGATCTTCCGGAACTGCTTTTCGGATGTGAAAAATCATAATGGTCAGAGTGTATTTGTTATAAAAAGAAGTGAAGACAAGTGCTGGATCTGATACGAATGTTCTTTTATTTTGCACTTCTTCCTGATAGGTGGCAAAGGTAATTAATATTTTTCGTAGTTTGTAGAAATAGTTGTGTTTTTATGACAGGACCTTGTTAAAGGGAAACCGGGAGACGTGCTTCACAGCATGTCTCCCGGCCCTGATTTATTCTCTAACTTAAAATAAATCAACTATGTTAAAACCTCTCTTTATATTTATGTTGTTGTAAATTGCACCGCTTTTATCGATGTAAACTTTTTGATTTTTTTCATTCGATTAAGTCTGGCAGGCAAGTATTTGTTTACTGTTTTTTTCTATTGCAAAGAAAAAGATTTTTCTACATAGATTGCTTATCGTTTTAAAACCATATATTGGCGGTTTCGAAACAGAAAAAACAGCTTTTTCCGGCTGGTCGATAAAATGAGGTGATTTGTCGAAAGACTTGTTTATTTGTTAATAAAAAGCCGGAAGATTTACTCTAAAGTGTATCTCCCGGCTTTTGGTTGATAAATTGTTTATGGAAATTTTTTATTCAACATCCCACCAAACACGTGAGTCATTGAAATCATTTTCACTAGATAATCCTAGTCTGCCTAATGCTTCTTGATAATTAGCTGTATTTATTTGGAGTTCGGAAGACGGATATGGCATACGTCGTACTATAGCAGGACCATATTGTCCTAACTGGGTCCAGTTATCATGAGCAGAACATTTTTCTTTCAAATCTGGATAACCTGAGCGACGCCAATTTGCATATGTTTCATATTCATCGAAGAAACAGGTTATCCAATATTGGGTATTTATTTGTTCCAATGCATTGGAACTATCATACGGATTCTCGGATAGATAAGTGCTGATAGCATTTTCTGTCAGATATGTATTGTATAGATTTTTAGCATTGGTACTTGGAAATTGTGAAAATTGTTCCATAGCACAACGTACACCAGCTTTATAAAAATCTTCAGCATTGCCGGATATCCATCCGCGATAAGCGGCTTCTGCTAATAACAAATTGGTTTGTGCTGCCGTACATACGAATGTTGGAGCAGTTGGGTCTCCATAAGTAGACCGGTTAGGCTGTGAATGAGTTTTTTTATAATAATTAGGACTATCTGTATTTGATAAAATTTCTTCGGTATATTCTGGATAATATTTGGAAATAGCATAGTCTGAAGATGGAGTCATGCTATAGAAACCGGGAAGTCCTTTTTGTAATTCAGGTGCGGAATTAGCAGCTATGGCTGGATCTACATCTTTTGTTTCATAATCTGTAGGATATACACACATAATCAATGGAATTCGTGGGTCGTTCGTTTCTTTTAAGACATTCATGAATGTTTCATTGATGTATGCTACTCCTGGATCTTCATGAATGATGATTTTAGCATATGGCTCACAAGAATCATTTGTCGTTGTTCCTCCTTCATGGTTCAATAAGCAATTGTCTTCTGTTTTGGTAATTACCCCGTTATTATATGCTTTTGCAGCATATTCTTGTGCTTTCGTTGGGTTAACTTTACTGAGTCTCATAGCTATTCTTAGCATGAGAGAATTGGCAAATTTTTTCCATTTGGAAACATCGCCACTGTAATATAGATCCTGTTCTCCCATTGAAGCTGTTCCTGAACCAAGATTCGATTGAGCTTCTTCTAATTCATTTAACATATCTGTGTAGATATCTTCTTGCTTGTCATAAACAGGATATGGATATTCATTGGGTTGTCCTGCTTGAGAATAAGGAATGTCTCCATGAAGATCTGTAAGACGATGGAATAGATAAACTCGAACAATTCGTGCAATTTGATAATTTTGATTGTTCTCCTCGTCATCTTTCCATTGAGCGATTACGGTTTGTATGTCGCGTACAGCTCCACGATCACCTCCGCTTAGGATTGATCCCCAAAGTGAAGCGGCATAATCATTGGAATAAGCGTTAATTCCATAACTCCACCACCATCCTCCTGCTGCAATGTGCTGATTCCATTGTGATAGGTAAATCATACCTGCACGCCAAATGTCCCAGTCAGATCCTAAAGCTTGATGTTGGGCGTTAGTAAATACCATTGTATATGGTACATTGCTTTCGTTCAGATGTTCAGGGTCTATATTAGTGTCTCCAAAATCTCCACAACCTGTCATCATTGCTCCTATTAGTATAGCGGATAATGTTTTAAAACTATATTTCTTCATTGTAGTGTTCTTTATTGGTTTAAAATTTCAGGTTAATGTTAAATCCTACATTACGTGTATATGGATATCCGTTCAATTCAAGTCCTTGTCCGTTACCGTTGTTATAGGCTGATTCAGGATCTATATTGTCTGTATGTTTCATGATAGTCCAAAGGTTACGGGCAATAAGAGATATGTTCAATGCTTTTACTACTTTAAGTTTGCTCAAAATACTTTGCGGAAATTCATAGCTAAGTGATAATTCACGTAATTTGATAAAGCTTGCATCATAGATGAATTCTTCTGCGATATTCAAATCTGCAATTTTTGTCCAGTAATCCTGTGCACGCACCGCTACTTCATTTGCTTCTCCAGTGGCTTCGTCTATACCTGGAAATACATATGTTTGGTTAGGTGAATCTGGTGTACGTCCCAATAAGGTGTTTTTATGTAATCCATAACTATATGCCAGATAATTTGTTCCTGAGAAAAGTTTAGCTCCTAACTTGAAGTCTATGAGGAAAGACAATGAAAGATTCTTATATTTTAATGTGTTACTCCATCCACCTGTATATTTATATACACCATTTCCAAGACTTTCTTGTTCGCTACTGGTTTGTGGTAACCCATCTTTTAACAGTAGATTTCCATTTTCATCACGTTTATATTTATAGCCAATAATTTCACCATATGATGAACCTACGACATTGTAAATACCTACTGAACCTACATTTGAAGTCGCACCATCAATAGCTAAACGATCAACCCCTTCTCCTAAATATAGGACTTTGGAATCGTTGTATGCGATATTGAAAGTAGTATTCCACATGAAGTTTTTAGTTTGTACGGGAGTTATATCAACCATAAATTCAAAACCTTTGTTTCGGATTTCACCAACATTCATAATACGTGATGTAAATCCGCTTGACCCAGAAGTAGATACTTGTGCGATATCATCTTTGGTGTTTTTTATATAGTATGCCATATCAAAATTCAATCGGTTTCTGAAAAATGATAAGTTAAGCCCTACTTCTTTTTCAGAAATTTCTACAGGTTTTAAGTCTGGGTTAGGATATGTACTATTGTTTACTGTTACAGCTTGTTGGCCATTTATCTTGTATGTCAATACTTTATATGTTAACTGGTTCTGATAAGCACTTGTTCCATTGGATGCTTGTGCCCATGAAGCACGAATCTTACCAAAAGTAAACCATTCAGGAAATTTAAAAGAATCGGTAAATACCCATGAACCAGTGACAGAAGGGTAGAAATAACTATTGTTTTCTGGTGATAAAGTAGAAAACCAGTCGTTACGTCCTGTCACATTCAAGAATACTTGATTTTTCCATCCGAGGTCTGCCGTGAAATAAAGTGAATTAACCTTATATTGTGAATAGTCAATAGAAGCACGGAGATCAGTCGGGTCTATGTTGTTGACAGACCATAATCCATCTACAACGAATGGTCTACCTCCATCTGTAGGAGTATATTGTCTCATGGTATTTACCAATTTGTTTCCACCGAATGTGGCACCTACTGACCAATCCTTGAATGTCTTGTCGAATCCAAGTAGGAAGTTATAGTTCATTTCGTAGTAGGTTTTTTGGTATTCGGTCATGTATCCGTCAGGGTCTGCTGCAGCACCGATTGGCTGTACATTTTGATATTCCAAATTGTATCCATCTCGCTGTACAGCTCCTTGTAAATATAACCAATTGGTTATATCCCATTTTAAAGTCATAGCTCCAGTAAGACGGCTCTTTTTTGCTTCATTTGTTTTACGGTATTGTAGCCAATAAGGATTGTTGAAATATACACTATTTCCAGAAATCATTTCTTCTCCATCAGTTGTAGTACCCCAATCGCATGTTTCATCACCTCGCTCCATCCATCTGATATCGAAAGAATTGGCATGCCAAAGGATAGCTGCATTGGTATTGCCATTTGCATCTGAAAGACTAGAACGTCCATTGAATTTTTCTGTTACATAATTTGCATTAACAGTGAAATGTAGATTCTTGAAAATGTCATAGGTAGTATTGGTATTAATACCGAACTGTCTGTTACCAGAATTAGGAAGAATACTTTTTTCTATATTGTTACTTACTCCAAATCGGTAGGTGAGCTTTTCGTCAGAACCTGAAATTGCAATCGAGGTCGCATTAGAGATTCCTGTACGATAGAAATTTTTAAAATTGTCTACATAGGAATATTTGTAGGTTTGTCCCAAGAAATTGACTGCATCTCCGCCATCCATCGCTTCACCCCAGTTACTTCTATCAGAGTCTATTGCAGCTTGTTTGTCTGTTGGGCGTTTACCATCAGTACCTTGACCATAAACTTTTTGAAAATCTCGCATATCATAAATAGTATTGAATGTAAGATTGTTGTTTACATCAATGGTCATTCCTTTACCTTTCTTACCACTTTTCGTAGTAATCAGAATAGCACCATTACCACCGCGATATCCGTATAAAGCAGATGCTGCGGCACCTTTTAAAACTTGGATACTTTCTATATCATCTGCATTAATATTATTCAATCCATCTCCTAAATCATAGCCACCGTATTGTCCTGCAGAGCCTTGGTTCGTATTATCAAAAGGAACACCATCTACAACATAAAGCGGCATATTATTTCCTGTTAAAGATGCGTTTCCACGGATAATTACACGTGAAGAACCGCCTCCTGTGGCATTGCCAGCAACACTTACACCTGCAATTTTTCCAGAAAGAGCATTACCTACGTTGGGGTCTCGTGCAAGTGTAAATTCTTCACCACCTACTTGAGTGGTGGAATATCCTAATGACCTAGATTGACGTTTTATGCCTAGTGCAGTAACTACTACTTCATCCAATTTTTGTGAATCATCTTTTAACACTACATTTATGGCTTGTCCGTTAAAAGTTACTTCTAAAGTTTGATATCCTACAAAGGATATTTGGATAATGTCTCCTTTTTTTACATTCGATAATGAAAAATCACCATCTAGTCCAGTAATGGTTCCATTAGTCGTTCCTTTGACTACAACAGATGCACCGATGACGGTTTCTCCTTGCGAATCTTTTACTACACCTTTACAAGTGGATGTTTGCTGTGTGTTTCTTACAGATTCAGTTTCGAGAGTGGTTGAAGCATAAATAACGCCACTTGAAGCTATACCTGCTAAAGTCAGCAAAAGGCTTACTGGTTTTAGTCGTCTTAACATACGTTCTTTTTTTAGGGTTGATAAAATTGAATTAAAAATTTTGTTCAATGGTTGAACTCATAGGTTAAATTCAAAGGTTTTGTTTACTGTTATTTATTTTTTCTTTTGATAGTAATTGATGTGTTTTTAATTTGATTAAATAATTTGTTGCAAATTAAATGAATAAGTTTTATAACTACTTTGGCGATTTGGGACTATAAGTTGGCGGTTTGGAAACCATTTTTGAACTCTTTTTTATTAAATATGTGATATTTATAATTTTTTAGAATAAAAAAGTAGAGAACTTACTTTTGTTGTATGTTCTCTACTATTAAGATTACATATTTGCTTGTTATGAGTAATCTTTTTTATATATGCTTTTCAGGAGTAAATATCTTTGTTGGTTTTTAAAGATAGGAGGGAATTTACCTTCCGTCTTTTGATTTTTAGAGGTTACCATCCTGGATTTTGTGGTAACAGATTCGGATTCCGTTGCAATTCACCTGTTGGAATCGGATAAAGGTACATTTTATCTTCCCAAGTACGACTCAATCCTGCTTGATATACTAAATCTGAATTGGTATAATTAGGGTAGACTATGACATAACCTTCGTTTGAACGAAGTCCGTTTGCAGCCATAGTAGATTCGGAAGAAATCTTTTTGCCTACATAGGTCATCACGTTATTAACGATCGGACCTGCTTTCCAGCGGCAAATATCAGCAAACCGGAAACCTTCTCCAGCCAGTTCAATACGGCGTTCACGACGAATTTCTTGCAGCAGTGGGCTTAGTGTATAGCCATAATCAGGCCAATTAGGGTCTGTGAAACCAACTGTTGTACTGAGATGCGGCATACCTACTCTGTCACGCAATTTGTTGATCGTACGATCCAAATCCGCCTGTGTAATGGTTCCTAATTCTGCTTTTGCTTCTGCGTTGATGAGCAAGGTTTCTGCATAGCGGTATGCAATACCATCGGCATCCTCCAAGTTATATCCGCTATGAGCTGTGGACGGATCGTATCCTTTGATAGTTTGATAACCTGTAGGACAGTATTGGGTGACATAAGCGTCGTCGTCACCGACATTTGAATAGTTGGAATTTCCTTCAAAAAATTCATCGTTTCGGATCAATTGTCTGGCTCTCGGGTCACGATTGGCTAATTCTTGTGTCATTGTTTCATCATCTGTAGGATAAGATGTCAGAGCTTTTGGTAGTCCGTCTGTGTATAGGATGCAATCGACGAAATCTTTAGAGAAACCAGCTCCGGCTTCAACAGCACCGTGTCCCATATTGTGAGTCCGTAGCGGGTAAGAATAATCTATGTAAAGAATAGCTTCACTTAGATTGCTCTTGTCTTCCATGATGAACATGTTGTAATAATCGTGTTCTGGATCGCCAGTGCTATAAATGGCGTAGCGTCCTGAATTTATAAGTTCATCTGTTTCATCAGCTGCTTCTTGCAGGAGGTCTTCATATGCATATCCTAAATCTGTGTGATATTTGTAATAAGTTCCCTCATGTAAGCATACACGAGCTTTCACATGCCTGGCAATATCTTTATTTAAGCGATTATTTTCTTCGCTTCCGGCAGCAGGTAACCATTCAATGGCGAAATCCAGATCCTCAATAATCTTTTGTGCTACTTCGTTCCGTGGATCTTTAGGGCCGTATAGTTCTTCACTATCTGTGTTGAGATCTTTGTCCAGCCAAGGAACATCCCCGAAGGTTTTTATTTTACTGAAATATTCTAGGGCACGGAAGAAACGCATCTCGGCTACATATTGATTGATTTCTTCTTCAGAACCAGTTACTGTGCTGTAATGCGTCATAAAGTAGTTAATATATCGTATATTAGACCAATTACTTTTTGACCATAAACCATCTTCTGTGGGTACGACATATTGTCCCCATATAAATGTGTTGATACTACTTGGTACTTGATCATCGGCATCAGTATCTCCATAGTTAGTTACTCCTCCTGGAAGAATATCATAAAAAGCATTTGCATATGTTTTTAAATCGCCTGTTGAAGTCCAAAAAGTATCATCATTTAAACTTTGTGGTGATCTTTCTAGAAAAGAATCATTACAGCCGGTAAGAGCAAATGTTCCGATAATGGAACTATAGAGCAAATATTTTAGTTTCATATTGATATTATATTTATAAGTTTATCAGAATGTAAGGTTTACACCTATTGATAGAGCTCTCTGTTGTGGATATTCGTATGGATTATCCAATTCTGGGTCTAAGCCTTCAGGAGTATGTTTAAATGTCAGAAGATTTTCTCCGCTGAAGTATATGCGTGCCTTTTGGATATGCCATTTCTGTGTGAGAGTTTGAGGCAATGTATAACCGAATGACAAAGATTTCAAACGCAGGTAGGCAGCATTAAGCAGATACCGTGTTTGATTTTGACCTATAGCTGTAGAACCGTTGAAGCGGGCAACAAGGAAATAGGCATCTGTGTTGTCTTCTGTCCAATAGTCATTAGAATAGGCGGTTGGTACTTGCCATTGGCTACCGTATTGCCATCGATAGGTACTAGGTAATACCATATCACGTTTTCCTACTCCTTGGAAGAAGATACCCAAATCAAAGCCTTTCCAATCTGCGGTAATATTGAAACCATAGCGGTAACGGGCACTGCTATTACCAATAATCTTTTTATCTCCTGGATCATCTACTGTATTTGAACCATTGTTAACCACACCATCTCCATTGATATCGATGAAACGAATGTCACCTGGAATTTTGCTAATACCTCCATCTAATTGTGATTGATCTGGAGCAGAAGCGATTTCCTCTTCCGATTGGAATAAGGTAGATTCATATCCCCAAATTTCTCCAATTGTTTGACCTACGTAGTATGAGGCTGATAATGAATTCGTAGGGTTGTCATACTTGGTGATTTTGGCATATGTATCTGAAAGATTGAATCCTATTGAATAGTGAAGACCATTATCAAATCTGTCATTCCAGGTGAGGGCCAGTTCCCAACCTTTAGTTACCATGTCTGCCGCATTTTCCTGTGGTTCACTTGTACCAAGGATATTGGGGAGTAGTTGGCCAGCTCCAAGCATACCTGTAGTTTTACGCTGATAATAATCAAATGATCCAGTCAAACGATTTTTTAGGATAGTAAAATCAAGACCGACGTTCCATTGCGTTACTTTTTCCCAAGTAACTGTGTTGCTTACTAACGATCCAGGTAATACATAAGTTACATTTTGTCCATCCATCAGATAACCAGTTGTACCTGTACCATAAGTAGATAGATAGGCATACCATCCAGAATCTAAAGCTTGGTTAGCTTGACTACCATAGGATGCTCTTAACTTTAGGTCATCAAAGAATTCGTTAGTAGGATTTTTAAACCATTCTTCTTCTCCCAGCCTCCATCCTACAGAGAATGAAGGGCTGAAAACTGAACGGTTGTTTTTGGGAAATTTTGATGAGAGATCGTATCGTCCGTTCAGTTCTAGCAGATAACGGTCTGCAAAAGTATAGTTGATACGTGCGAATCCACTTCGTGTGGCCCAACTGTCATCTGAGTTACCTACGTATTTTTCGCCGGTAGCTGCGCTCATAGATGGCAGGTTATTGGAAATCAATTCGTCACGTTCCGCATAAAAGGCACGTGTATGTTTTGTTTCCTGATTGTATCCTAACATTATTTTGAAATAATGTTTGTTGAAAGTACGTTCATAGTTTCCTATTAAATTGAAAGAGTTGTATGTATCATTCTGTTGGTGTTCATAGACATAGTTAGGATTAGAATATTGGAAAACCTGTAGGAACTGACCATCTACACCATATTCATTGAATGAAGTTGCGTGGTTTTTGATATGTTCCGCATAGTAATTGAATGTATAATCCATTTTAATACTAAGTCCTTTCAGCGGTGTTAATTCTAAAGCTATCGTATTCCAAAAGTCGTTTTGGGTTGTGATGCGTGATCCTCCCTCTTCCAGTACAGCGGCAAAATTTGTATAGTTCCCTTGTCCGGACCAGTTTCCGTCTGGATGTTTTACTGGCATAAACGGTTGGGTATCATTTCCTATCCATGCGCTGCCATGTACATTATCTTGTGCGATTCCGTTCAGTTCGGTACGAATGTATGTAGTTTTCATAGATATATTCATCCAATCGTTTACGTCGTAATTGATATTATTTACCACATTGAATTTACGATACTTTTCATTTCCGTACCGTAAGATAGAGCCTTGATTGGTATATCCTACAGATGTGTAATAAGTAGTTTTGTCATTACCACCACTGATATTTACATTGTATTTTTGTAGAGGATAATTTTTTTTATAAATTTCATCCATCCAGTCGGTATTTCCACAATAGGCATATTTACCTTGTTGGCAATTACTATATTGCCAACTGCTGGGATCTGTTGCAATAAAAACAGGTGAATTGTTAACAGGATCATTGTAATATGCTTCAATGTGTTCCATTTCTTCTTGGCTCAGAAGGTTTTTCCCATTTGTTGTTGTATTAGCAGCATTAAGCCATGAAGCATACTCCATGGAATCCATGTAACTGGGGCGTGTTGTTGGGCTATTGAAAGAAACAGAAGCATCTAATGATACCCGTGTCGGCTGATTTTTCTTACCTCCTTTTGTTGTAATCAATATAACTCCATAGGCAGCTCGTGAACCGTAGATAGATGCTGAAGCAGCGTCTTTTAATACTGATACACTAGCTACGTCTTGCGGGTTGATTAAGTTCGGATCCATTTCTACGCCATCAACTAATACAAGCGGACTACCTCCGTTGATAGAGGTCTCACCACGTACGTTGAAAGTAGATCCAGAACCAGGTTGACCACTTGTGGTAATATTTAAGTTTGGAATAGTACCTTGAAGTCCTTGTCCTAAGTTGACAATCGGACGTTCTGCCAATACTTCATCGGTTACTGCAGAGACGGCTCCGGTCAAATTGGCTTTTTTCTGTGTTCCATAGCCTACTACAACTACTTCTTCTAGAGCTTGAGAATCTTCACGTAAAGTAACATTTATAGGGTTCCCTTTAAAAGTTATTTCTAGTGTTTGGTAACCAACAAAAGAAATTTGGATGATATCCCCTTTCTTAACATTAGATAATGAAAAATCTCCATCTAAGCCTGTTATTGTTCCGTTACTGGTTCCTTTTACGACAACAGAGGCACCGATAACAGTTTCTCCTTGGGAATCTTTTACTACACCTTTACAGGTAGATGTTTGTTGTGTGTGCTTTACAGATTCTGTTTCGGGAATGGCTGAAGCATAGGATAAACTGCTTGAAGCTATACCTGCCAGAGTCAGTAAAAGACTTACTGATTTTAGTCGTTTTAACATAAGCTTTTCTATTAAGGTTATTAAATTGGTGGAAGATTTGTAAACGCAAATCTTGTTTGTTCTTATATTTAAAAATAATTTTGTTTTAGTTGATGTATTAATGATTTGTTGTTAAATATATTCGAATATGCTTTTTGAACGTTTTGCTTATTTGTTCAGTTAGCTAATCTTCTTATTTATAATCTGTTTCTATTTATTTTTTTGATGTTTTCGTGTGGTTTTTATCTTTGATTAAATAATTTATAGCAAAATAAATGAATAAGTTTTATAACTACTTTAGCAATTTGAGGTTATAAATTGATGGTTTAGAAACTTACAGAAAAGGTTTTTTCCAATTGGTCGATAAAAGCGGGCTATTTGTCGAAATGTGTATTTTTTGCTTGATGTTATTTGTATGTTTAAAGCAGTAAAACACAACTTTTTAACATTTATGAACTTTCAAGATTTTATCAGACATTACGATGTCTTATTGCATCAAGAGGAAGGGGTTGCATTATGGAAATTGGAACCGGATTTCATTAATCGGAAAGAGTTGAAACCGGTTATTACAGGATTCCATATAATTTTGTTTGTGATTGATGGTGAGTTGGTGGCAGATATAAATGGAAAACAGCAAAGCCTTGGCCAATATACTTTGGCTGATGTCTTGTTTGAACAGACATGTTCTCTGCTATCTGCTTCTAAGAATCTTCATGCCTATCTGTTAGTTATGACAAAAGAATATATGGATAAACTGATTCGTGGAGGTATGCCTACTACAGTAGATTATATTCTGAAGGTGAGGAGTTGTCCGGTAATTCCGGTGGAATTAAATCATGTAGGGGCTTTTCTTGAGGCTTTATTGAATATCAAACATGTTTTTACTGATAGAGAAAATCTGTTCGTTTCTACCATTCTGAAATATCAGATATGGATTTTTTTAGCTCGTGTGACTGATTATTTTTCAAAAGAGAAAAACGAGGTGGCAGAAGAATTGCTTTATACTGAAAGGCAAAAAGATTTATATCTTCGTTTTACGGGAATGTTGTCTACTTATATTATTCAAGAGCATTCCGTTATGTTTTATGCATCTGCTTTATGTGTTACTCCTCAGTATTTGAGAAGAGTAGTAAAGAATTTGTCAGGTAAAACGGTTCATACGTGGATAAATGAGGCTTTGATTCGTGAAATAGAGAAACGGTTGGCCGAGACAGATATGACAGTTCAGCAGATTGCCGAGGAGTTGTCTTTTTCGGAACAGGCTACCTTGACTCGTTTCTTTAAACGATACAAAGGTATCTCTCCACTTAAATACCGAAAGGGGCTGTTTGCTGACAGGTTGTTGGCCAAGTCGAAATAAGGAATAATTGTAATAGAGTATATGTCTGGGAAAACAGTTATTTGTTGGTCGCAGGCTTTATACACAAAGTAACGGGACTTTCTTCAGAGATAAGTCCCGTTACTTTGTGTTTTTTAATTAAAACAGTAAATCTGGAATCAGATAAATGGTTGTTTCTGTAATGCCCCGTTCAAGGAGTACCTCTTTATCTGCCAGGTACATTTTCAGAAAATCATCGTGTGTTTTACAGCTTTTCATGACTTCACCGTAGCATTCCAGAGCTTTAGGGATATTCTTTTCGGCTGCATAGACGTGTCCATTGTTCAGCCAGTCAGAGACCTGGATTTCATTGCTTTCCTTTAATTTCTCGTAGAAGCGGTGAGCTTCCGGATATTTACCCGTCATGAAATAACACCAACCGATAGCCCGTTGTGCGTTGGCGGGTGCCTTTTCCAGATATTCTACTTTAAAGAAATAAGCCAAGGCTTTGTCATATTTGCGAAGGATAGTCAGACATTGACCGATTTGTAGCAGGAGGTTCAGGTTTTCAGGCTGTGATTCTTCTACCCGTTGGAAGTATTCCAATGCTTTGTGGTAATTTCCGGAACGTTTGTAGCATTGAGCCAGATGCTTCAGTGTCCACACATGATCCGGTTTTAGCAGGTCTGCCTGAATATATGCCTGAATGGCTTCATCGTATTTCTTTTGTTTTTGATAAACGAAACCTAATTTTTGCCAGATATCTGGGTCATTACTTTGTGTTTCTGATAATTGAATATAGAGCTCAGCAGATTCGGGCAGGTATTCTTTCGAGAATAGGAAGTCAGCTATTTGTTTTTGGTAAGTACCAGCCATGATTAGCGGACGAAGTGCAGAGCATTTCCACAGTGTCAGTTCGTCTGTGAACATATCGTGTTGTTCGTTTCGGAACATCCATAATTTGAAGAAACGGTACAAGTCATGCATGTATTGTCTGGCAACGGTATTAGCTTTTTCTTGATTCATTTCATCAGATTGCATCTTCTCGAAGGTTTCCTGCATCATTTCGTTATGTTCTCCCAAATCTTCGGTCAGCATACTCCGTTGAGAATGTGGAAGCGAATTGAGTGTCAGGCAAAATGAATATTTGTCAGAATTACAGAATGTGGGAGATTGCAGCATGATGTTCAAGAAAGATTTTTCCTTGATTTCATCGGTGGAAAACAATGCTGCGATAGCCGGTGTCTGACGGTTGAATGGATAGAACCAGTGAGCAGCCTGATGAAAGAACGGATAGCTCTTCAATTGGGCAAAAGTTCCCATGTACGTATCGGCGCCTTCCATTTGTAATTCACCCAGTTCACGGATGTTTTCACTGATTTTCTTCATGTTTTTTTCCCATTCCGGATTCTTGTCTTCCAGCTCTTCAACATCTATTTCATCAATTTTCAAATCCTTTTCCAGCAGTTGGGAGTTATGCATCATTTGCGGAATGATTTCTTCGCGCATTTTCCGGTCTATTTTTTCAGTTTCACGCGTAATCAGTAATAAAAGCTGTATACTATGAAGCTGTTCAAGGACTTGTGAATCTTCTATCCACAGTGAGAGGGCAGCTGTCAGTTCCGGATATTGCGTCAAGCGTTTCTCCTGATAATATGCGGCCAAAGCCAGACCGATTAAGGCTCGTTGATTGATGACCAATTCAGTACGTTGACGATATGCATTCAGAAGGAATTGGAATTTGCGGATGTCAAACAGTGTCATTAGATTCAGTGTTACCGCGCTGACAAATACTGCCAGAGTATGAACAGGAACAAACTCGGATACAAGCAAGGCATTGGCTTCCTTGGCCTCTTCCTCTGTCCAGCAATCGGATATCCAGGTCTTGTCGAACAGTTCGTCGGTCATCTTTTCCTGTCGTTGGTACAGTTCGAGTTGTTTGGCTTGTCGTTGCTGTTTGTCGGTATACATCAGGTCAGAGACTCCCAAGTCTTCGGTTATTGATTCCAGTGTAGTTTTCAGTTGACTATAGTTTTCGGTAGAGAACTTCTTGATTTTCCGGTATGTGTCCGCCTTGTGTCCATATCCGTTTTTCAGTTTTCCGATAAATTCTGCCCGGTCGGCAAGTTCGTAGATACTCCGATGTATTTGGGTATAGAGGTTGTCTCTTCCGGGATCTTCCATACCTTGCGCGGCATATTGCACCATATAGTTATAGGTAGTCTGTAAGGACTCTACAGCAGGTTTCAACTCCCAGTTTTCGGTCTTTTCTACTAAGGCTATCAGTTGGGTAAAAGCCTCTTTCAGTCTATGTTGGTCTATTAATTGGATGACGTCGTTATACATGGAAAATTAGATTGTCTGTTTATTGCAACAAATGTAGCAATTATTTTGTAATTTTGCAGCATCTATTCGCATAACAATGGGTATTACAGAACTTCAACAGATTTATGCCAAGCATCCCAATCTGGCGGGACTGGCAGCTTTAGTGGCTAACAAAGAGATTCATACCATATTCCTCGAAGGATTTCATGCGTCTTGTCCTTCGCTTTTTGCTTCTGCTTTTATCCGGCAGAATCCGGCAGTCAGTGTTTTTGTTCTCGATGACCAGGAAGAGGCAGGATATTTTTATCATGATCTGGTGCAGGTTAATGGCGATGCACAGGTTTTGTTTTTTCCTTCTTCCTACAGACGAGCTATTAAATACGGGCAGAAGGATGCAGCCAATGAAATCCTCCGTACCGAAGTGTTGAGTCGTCTGGAGAAAAAGGAGCAGGTGACTGTGGTGACCTATGCAGACGCATTGGCAGAAAAGGTAGTTTCACTGAAGGAACTGGGTGAACGTACATTGAATCTGAAAGTGGGACAGCAGATAGAGACTGAAGCTATTATCAGTCAGCTGGTCAATTTCGGTTTTGAACATGTAGATTATGTATACGAGCCTGGACAGTTTGCTATGCGAGGCAGTATTCTTGATGTTTATTCTTTTGCTTCGGAATATCCTTATCGTATTGATTTTTTTGGCGAGGAAATAGACAGTATCCGAACCTTCGAAGTGGAGACACAGTTGTCTAAGGGAAAAAAAGAGTCCATACAGATTGTGCCTGAACTTTCTGATACGTCTGAATCGGATATTTCTTTTCTCGATTTTATTCCTGCAGATACGCTTTTATGGGTGAAGGACCTGCTGTGGGTACGCGAGCGTATTCAGACCGTGTATGAAGAGGTGCTTTCACCGCAGGCACAAATGGCTTATGAAGGAGATGAGGCCGGGGCACCCGATTTGAAGAAACGACTGATTGACGGGACTTCATTCATTCACCGGGCACTCGATTTCCGACGGATTGATTTCGGGAGCAAGGCTATGAGTACACCGCAGGCTACTTTGAAGTTCGAAACATCTGTACAGCCTGTTTTTCATAAGAATTTTGATTTGGTCGCCAGTTCGTTGACGGATTATCTGCAGCGTGGATACCGTCTGTTTATCTGTTCGGACAGTGTGAAGCAGACCGACCGTCTGAAGGATATTTTCCAGGAGCGGGGAGACCAGATTCGGTTTGAACCCGTAGACCATACTTTGCACGAAGGATTCATTGATCATACCTTGCGTTGCTGTATCTTTACCGACCATCAGATTTTCGACCGTTTTCATAAATACAATCTTCGCAGCGACAAGGCCCGTAGCGGAAAGGTGGCCCTTTCGTTGAAGGAACTGAATATGTTTCAGCCAGGCGATTATGTGGTCCATATCGATCATGGTATCGGGCGTTTTGCCGGTCTGGTGCGGATTCCTAATGGAAATACTACGCAGGAAGTCATCAAGTTGGTTTATCAGAATGATGATGTAGTGTTTGTTTCCATTCATTCCTTGCATAAGATTTCGAAATACAAGGGTAAAGAAGGGGAACCTCCCCGTATCAGTAAGTTGGGTACCGGTGCCTGGGAGAAAATCAAGGAGCGTACAAAAACGAAAATCAAGGATATTGCTCGCGATTTGATTCGGCTTTATTCGCAGCGTAAGCAGGAAAAAGGATTCCGTTACAGTCCGGACAGCTTCCTGCAGCATGAACTGGAGGCGAGCTTCCTTTATGAGGATACCCCCGACCAATTGAAGGCTACCCAGGAGGTGAAAGCAGATATGGAGAGTGACCGGCCGATGGACCGTCTGGTGTGTGGCGATGTAGGTTTCGGTAAGACAGAAGTGGCTGTTCGTGCCGCATTCAAGGCTGTAGCCGACAACAAGCAGGTAGCAGTACTGGTACCTACTACGGTACTGGCTTTCCAGCATTACCAGACATTTAAGAAGCGTCTGGAAGGAATGCCCTGTAAGGTAGATTACCTGAGTCGTGCCCGTACAACCAAAGATACCCATCAGATTTTGAAGGACTTGGCTGAAGGAAATCTGAATATTCTGATCGGTACGCATAAGATTATCGGAAAGAGTGTCAAGTTCAAGGATTTGGGATTGCTTATCATTGATGAGGAACAGAAGTTTGGAGTAAGTGTGAAAGAGAAATTACGTCAGTTGAAGGTGAATGTTGATACTTTGACTATGACGGCGACGCCTATTCCACGTACGTTGCAGTTCTCTTTGATGGGAGCACGCGACCTTTCGGTCATCCAGACTCCTCCGCCTAACCGTTATCCTATCCAGACGGAAGTACATACGTTCAACGAAGAAATTATTACAGAGGCTATCAATTTTGAGATGAGCCGTAACGGTCAGGTATTCTTTGTAAATAACCGTATTCAGAATCTTCCGGAATTGAAAGCCATGATTTTGCGGAATATTCCGGATTGTAGGGTTTGTATCGGTCACGGTCAGATGCAGCCGGAAGAACTGGAAAAAATCGTGTTCGATTTTGTGAATTATGATTACGACGTCCTGTTGGCCACAACCATCATCGAGAGCGGTATCGATATTCCGAATGCCAATACCATCATTATCAATCAGGCACAGAATTTTGGGTTGAGCGATTTGCACCAGATGCGCGGTCGGGTAGGACGTGGAAACAAAAAGGCGTTTTGTTATCTGCTGGCTCCTCCGTTGGCATCTTTGACTCCTGAAGCCAAGCGGCGTCTGCAGGCTATCGAGAACTTCAGCGACCTGGGAAGCGGTATCCACATTGCCATGCAGGATTTGGATATCCGTGGAGCCGGAAATATGCTGGGAGCCGAACAGAGCGGATTTATTGCCGATTTGGGTTACGAAACCTATCAGAAGATTTTGGCTGAAGCGGTGACTGAGTTGAAAAACGATGAGTTCGCTGATTTGTATGCAGAGGAAATCAAGGCTGGGGAAGAGAAGTTCTCTGGCGAAGAATTTGTGGACGAATGTCAGGTGGAAAGTGACTTGGAACTGCTCTTCCCGAACGAATATATTCCAAGCAGCAGCGAGCGTATGTTGTTGTACCGGGAGTTGGATAAGCTGGTACTTGATCAGGATGTAGAAACATTCAAGTCTAGGCTTGTCGACCGTTTCGGAAAGATTCCGCCCGAAGGTGAGGAACTCATTCGGATTGTACCGTTGAGACGGTTGGCCAAACGTCTGGGAGTAGAGAAAGTCATGCTTAAAGCCGGTAAGATGATTCTGTATTTTGTCAGCAACCTGGAGAGCCCGTATTACCAGAGTCAGGCTTTCGGCAAGTTCATCGATTACATGGCCAAGAATCCGCGTTACTGTAATCTGCGCGAGCAGAACGGAAAGCGTAGTATGGTGGTGGCGCAGATTGCCGATGTGGCTTCTGCGGTCAAGGTTCTACAGGAAATTACCAGTATGTAACAGAAGTGTAAACCGTCTTGCTTTTTCGGGTTTCTGTGACAAAAGTATTACATTCCTGTTTCTTTTGAGGAAAGTCAACTGTTTTAGAGAGTGAAGTGAGGCTTCATCTGACGGTGAAGTCCTACTTTTGTTTCCACTTTTTAAAAGAAGATTGTTCAGAAGATGAAAAAGAAAGCATTGTTTATGGTCTGTCTGTGTGGCTTTGCTACAGTGGCAGCTGCTCAGAGTGCCCGTGAGGAAATCCGGCAGAATCCTGCTTTGGCTGCAGGAAAGTATTATGCGTATCAAGCTCCGGAAACCGTACTTACACCGGCTCCCGAGGGATATGAACCCTTTTATATTTCTGCTTTTTCCCGTCACGGTTCGCGTTATCTGACCAAGGAGAAGAAATATGCCGAACCGTTGGCAGTCCTGCAGGCGGCCGATAAGGCCGGTGTCCTGACAGCCGACGGGAAACGGACGTTGCAGGTCGTATCCCGATTGGCGGCTGAGGCCAAGAACAGATACGGAGAACTGACTCCGAAAGGAGCCCGCCAACATCGCGAACTGGTGGACCGCATGTATGCCCGTTATCCGCAGGTGTTTCAGAACGGCGTTCATGTAGATGCCCGTTCTACGTACAAGACCCGTGCTTTTCTTTCCATGGCAGCCGGATGCGTGGAGTTGAAAGGACTTAATCCTGAACTGGACATCACGACGAATACCAGTGAAGCCGATGCCTATTACATCAAGTATAAGAATCCGAAATATGAAGAATTGCATCTGGCAAACATGGATTCGGTATACCAGGCTGCCGATTCAGTCTATATTCATCCTCAGCGTCTGATGAAACAGTTGTTTACTGATACTGCTTATGTCAGCCGGAACATTTCGGAGCCTGCGAAGCTGATGGCCGATTTATTCGAACTGCATGGTATCAGTCAGAGCAGTGACAATCAGCCAGACTTGGCTTTTCTGTTCAATGAGCAGGAATTGTATGATATGTGGCAGCGCAATAACTTTGAATGGTATTATGAAAAAGGTGCTTCACCGTTGAGCGGTGCCTGTATGTATCGGTTGGAGCGGAACCTGTTGAATAATTTTGTGGAGACGGCCGATACGGTCATTGCTTCCGGTAAACCGGCTGTTACTCTACGTTACGGACACGATACCAATCTGGCTCCTCTGGCTGCACTGATGGGAATGGACAGTCTGACGGTTGCTACAAAAGACTGGCAGCAGATAGCAGATACTTATCGTACGTACCGCATCATCCCGATGTGTGGGAATATCCAGTTGGTATTTTATCGGAAGAAGGGCAGCGAAGACATTCTGGTGAAACCTCTCTTGAACGAACGCGAGGTGACGTTGCCGATACCTACCGATGTAGCTCCTTATTACCATTGGAAAGACTTGCGGGAGTATTGGAAAAATGTGGTGGACGGAATTCAGTTACCGCAACCGACGGAAGAATAGGTTAGGGTTGGAATATATGCGACGGGCTGTTCGGGTGTAAAAATCCGGATGGCCTTTTTTGTATCTTTTTTGTAAAAAGATGTCACAGGATTGAAATATACTTGAAACGACCATGAAAATCGCCTCCAGTACTTTTGCCGCAGTTAAAAAAAAGGACATGAAATCGAAATGGATATTAGGAGCCTGCCTGCTGGCGTCAGTAAATGCACAGGCATGGGATTTGAAAGGTAAAATCAGGGATGCGCAGACAGGGGAGGAAATTATCGGTGCGTCAGTGGTCGTAAAGGAAGAACCTACTCAGGGTGCGGTGACTGGTCTGGATGGTTCGTTCAATCTTTCCGTTGGTAGAAAAAAATATACATTGGTCTGTTCCTATGTAGGCTACCAAAAATATGAAGTAGTGGTAGATGGCAGTAAGTCGGAAATTGAAATTCCCTTGAAGAGTGACGATGTGCTGTTGGAAGGCATTACGGTGATTGCCAGTAATCCGGGAAGGACTGAGGCTGGAGCCCGGGGAATCGAAAAACAGGCTATGAATGTGGTGAACGTCATGAGTGCCAAAGCTATGGAACTTTCTCCGGACATCACAGTGGCGAATGTTATTCAGCGAATGTCGGGTGTGACTGTGGAACGCAACAGTAGTGGTGAAGGACAATATGCCATTTTACGTGGAATGGACAAGCGTTATAACTATACGTTGATTAATGGAGTGAAGATTCCGAGTCCGGATAATAAGAACCGTTTTGTGCCGTTGGATATTTTCCCGTCCGAGATGTTGGACCGCCTGGAAGTAACCAAGTCGTTGACGGCCGATATGGAGGGTGATGGTATTGGAGGAGCGGTGAATCTGGTCATGAAAGATGCTCCTTCTGAACGCCAGTTTACAGCTAATCTTTCTACCGGTTACAATGCGATGTATTTCGATCGTGACTTCCAGTCGTTCAATTATGGGGATATTGCCAAGCAGTCGCCTTATGAAGCAATGGGAAAACCGGAAGATTATAAGGTGACCATGGATAAATTTCGTATGTCCAATTTGCGGATGGACTGGAAGAAGCCGTTACCGGACCTGACGGCTGGTATTTCTTATGGTGACCGTTTCTTCAATAATAAATTGGGAGTCATGCTGGCAGGAAGTTTCCTGAATACCTACCGAGGAAAAGAAAGCCAGATTTATTATCAGCCGGGTACAACGCACTATGGCATTGAGTATCGGAATTATTCGTCGCAGCAGACACGTGCAGGAGTGCATGCCAAATTGGATTACAACATCAATGATAATCACAAGCTGACCTGGTATAACGGTTATATGGATATGAGTGAGGCCGAAGTACGTGACGGACAGGATGACAAGGAACGTCAGGTACGTATGAAATGGAATCATCAGTATATCTTCAATTCTACGCTGAAAGGAGAACATCTGTTCCTGGAAAACGGTAAACTGAAACTGGACTGGTCGGCTGTATGGTCGAAGGCATTCAGCGAAACTCCGGACAATGCTGAAATTTATCTGCAAGGTACACATGTACAGACTTCAGGAGCTGCCGTACGCCGTTGGGAGCATAATTCCGATCAGGACAAGGCTGCTTACGTGAATCTTTCATATAAATTACAGAATGCCGCAAACGGGACATTCGATTTCTCGGTCGGTGGTATGTATCGCGATAAGAAACGTGACAGTTTCTTCAATGAATATACTTTTAATTCGGCTACCGGAAGTAAGGATCCTCAGTACTTGGGTGAAGACTGGAATAATTTCGATGAAATACTTCTTACACCGCGTCCGTATGGAAACATAGGTGATCCGCTGAACTACGATGCGACCGAACGCATCGGGGCGGCTTATGGGATGGTGAAGTATACGTATGGTAAATGGGAATTCATTGCCGGGGTGCGTATGGAACATACCAATCAGGGATATGTACTGAAATTTGCCCGTGATGTAGACCCTGAAGGCAACCAGAAATATACTGATATCTTGCCGAGTTTTCACACCAAATACAATGTACACGAGAATGCGAACCTGCGTTTTTCTTATGCACGTTCCATCAATCGGCCCAGTTTCTTCGAAATTGTTCCTTACAGCATCATCAATGAGGACTACAAGGAAAAAGGAAATCCCGATTTGAAACATACGGTAGCCGATAATGTCGATGTGCGTTATGAATTTTTCCCACGCTCTTCGGAACAGTTTATGGTGGGAGTGTTCTATAAGAAACTGGATAATCCGATAGAATACGGGCTGATTAATGAAGGACAGGATACTTATTATAAACCGATGAACTTTGGTACGGCCCGTAACCTGGGTGCGGAAATCGATGTAATGAAATATTTCAACTGGTTTGGTATCAAAGCCAATTATACCTATACCCATTCGAAGGTAACGACAGACAAACGGGTGATGGACGGTTCGGAAGTGACCTCCAAGCGTCAGTCACGTCCGTTGTTCGGACAGGCTGCTCATGTGGCTAACCTCTCGTTTCTGTTCAAGGACACTAAGCATGGTTGGGAAGGACAGTTGGCTGGAAGCTATACCGGCAAACGTCTGAGTGATATTTCTAACTGGTATGACGATGACATTTGGGAAGACGGATATTTCCAACTGGACGCTTCTGTAGAAAAGAGTTGGAAGAACGGTATCAGTGTTTTTGCCAAAGCTTCTAATCTGCTTGATATTCCTTTGCTCCGATTCATTCAGAAGGGGCCGCATACAGCCGATGTGGATTCGGAACGTAAGGATGGTAATGTCATCGAGCGTAAGGAATGGCACGGACAGTCCTTCATGTTGGGAATCCGGTACAGATTGTGATTGATTTTTACTTTTCTTTTGGACAGCCAATAGAAAAAAGGTAACAAAAAGAAAAACCGCCGGTTCAAAACTAAGGCCGGGATTTATTCCGATTGGAAATAAATGTAAGAGGGATTATTTGATTAGAAATTTAACTATAGCAAACGAACGTTTTAACAAGTATTTTTTAAGGTATGAAATTCAATGCATTTTTAGTAGGTGCGACTTTGATGTCGATGACATTTGTCGCTTGTAGTGATGACGAACCGGTGAAAGACAACGGTGGAAATAGCGAAGGTGGCGACAATCCTCCTGTGGAAGAGGTTGTTTCCGGCGAAGTAGAAGGTGTATGGACTGCCAATTCCATTGTCAAGGTAGGTGGACACATCACAGTACCGGCAGGCAAGAGTCTGACCATAGAACCGGGTGTACAGGTTATTTTCGATGATAACGGAGTAGGTGTGAACCATGTGCCTATTGAATTTACGGTAGATGGCAATCTTTATTGCGAAGGTACAGCCGAAAACCCGATTCTGTTTTCAGTAGCTGAAGAAGACCGTGTAGAGGAAAATATCTTTGCCGGATTGTGGGGAGGTATCGTTGCTTCAGAATCGTGCGAGGAAATGCTGATAGATCATACAGTGATTGAATATACAGGAGGACAGGTAGTAGAAGGTTCTCCGGCTGCAACAAACGGTGTATATACTGCCGGTGACGACGCTTATCCGCAGATTACTACCAATAATATCAACGGCCGCTATGTTATTACCAATTCTGTATTGCGTAACGGATGGTCGGACGGTATCTACCTGATGGGAGGTAATGCTATCATTGCCGATAATATTTTTGCTGCCAATGGTTATGACGGTGCCGAAGCTGTCAATGTAAAAGCCGGATGTACAGTCGATGTAGCCGGAAACATTATGTTCAGCCCGAATACGAATGGTCTGAAACTTTCCAGTTCAGGTCAGAGCGAGAACCGCGGACAGGCCAAGATTCAAGTGTATAACAATACTATCTTGAATGCCGGCTGGCGTCGTGACGGTGAAAAAGGAGGAGGTATCTATGTAGAAAAGAATGCCTTGGTAAATGTCATCAACAATCTGGTAGTGAACTGTAAGTTCCGTGCTATGACTCCGAACTATACAATTCCTAACAATCCGGACGAAGGTTATGCTTCTGCTTCAGTTATCGACTACAACTATTATGCATCAGGCAGCCAGAAGAGTGATATCGTTTACGAAGAAGAGAGTGGTGTGGCTTATGCATGGCAAGGATATAACTATGACCACGAAAATTATTATACCGGTGTAGTTGACAAGAACAGTATCATTGCAACCGAAACGGATTCAAAAGATCCGATGTTCGTAAACTATGGATTTAATGAAGTACCTTTGACTGACTACGTGTATGATGAAAACTGGGATTTCCATGTAAAGGCTGGCTCACCGGTTCTGGAAGGTACTTATCCGGGCAATGATATCGTTCCTTATTTTGCTGGAGGTCTGACTGTAAACGGACAGTCTTATGAATCACCGGCCATCCAGGGACATTTCGGTGCTTATGGAGCCAACTGATTTGGATAAACAAGCTCCCTAATATACATTTTATATACATTCCTTTTTGGGTCCGGTATCGAAGTGATTCAATATCGGACCTTTTTAGTTTACGGACCGTCGGAGAATAAAAAAATTGTATCGGATGTCTGTTTTTCGGATTTTTTTCAGTTCTGTATGTAGTGTACTAAATAAGTTGACACAAATTATTTAGTAATA
>UMHI01044381.1_pt1 | contig 37274 bp, 39 predicted proteins | sample 1965481 | NCBI WGS metagenome assembly UMHI01 (sample SAMEA4836093, study PRJEB28245) | human gut metagenome | biome: gut microbiome; material: fecal sample | place: Denmark | collected 2008 | reverse complement strand
ATAAACCTTCCAGTCCTTCTCCAAAGCCTCTATCTTCAACCCCTTGAAAAGCTCCTTACGACCCAGGAAATAGTTTTTTAACGTAGACACAAGAAGACTCTTGCCGAAACGACGGGGACGGCTCAGGAAATAAATTGCCCCCTCCTTTGCCAGGGAATAAACCATATCTGTCTTATCGACATAGACGTAACCGTCCTCTATCAGCCGGTCAAAACTCTGGATTCCTATCGGGTATTTCATGCAGAATAAAGAATTTATTGTTTTGTATCCCAAAGATAACGCAAACAAAGAAAAGTTCAAAACGAAAAACAAGTTTTCCATCGAATGCCTCATTCGCTATCCTGTATTTATCTGAAAAAAATGGACAACCCTTACGCAAAGAAGAAGCCTCTCCCCTCCCTATAAATAGGGATTCCTGTACAATTCAAAACCCCTACAAATAGGTATTTCACGGAATGAAGACACCCCCTACCTTTGCCTCCATAAATCAACAAATGAATTAGGAAATGAAAAAGATCGGAATTATTTACGGTTCCACCACCGGAACCTGCGAAAGCCTGGCCAGTCAGTTGGCCGAAAGTCTGGGAGTAACCACCAACGACGTGTACAGTGCAGACAAGCTGACAGATGCCTTGATTGCTTCTTACGATGTACTGATTCTCGGAACCTCCACCTGGGGAGACGGAGAATTGCAGGACGACTGGTACGACGGTATCAAGGTATTGAAGAACGCGGATTTGAACGGGAAAACAATCGCCCTCTTCGGTTGTGGAGATTCAGAATCTTATTGTGATACCTTCTGCGACGGCATGGGCATCCTGTACGAAGATCTGAAAGACTCAGGATGTGTTTTTCTAGGCAACCGTGTCAGTACGGATGACTATACTTTTTCAGACTCCATGGCCGTAGTAGACGGTGCATTCGTCGGACTCGCCTTGGACGAGGTAAACGAAAGCGACAAGACTTCCGGACGTATCAGAGAATGGGTAAATGAATTGAAAAACAATATTTAACGAATCTTTTATTCAACCATTAGTTTAAGTACGATGACAACATCTCCCGACATCCACCCAGCCGATTTGAAGGTCTTTCTGAACCATGTGTACGAATACAAGAAAGGAGTACGCCGTATGGTGCTTTACACGGTCAACCGGAAATACGAGGCCTTTGCCATAGCCCGCTTGAAGAGCCAGCACATTGACTTCGTCATCCAGCCGGTAACCGATACGCGCATCAACCTGTTCTTCGGCCGTACGGAATGCATCCAGGCTATCCGACACATGGTAACCCGTCCGCTGAACCAGCTGACACCCGAAGAAGACTTCATCCTGGGTGCGATGCTGGGATATGACATCTGTGCGCAGTGTGAGCGATACTGTATAAGGAAAAGGAAAATGAACAAAGCATATAACAACAAAGAAAAACCTACTACGTAGATGATACCGGGAAAAGACATACAAGACATGCAAACGTTACAGCGTAACGGCCGGACAAGACACACAAGCCTGAAAAAGCTACATTCAGACAATACATGTCTGTACGGTTTTCCCGTGATGCCCATAAGCTCTAAAATACTATTAACAGATTTTCACATCTTAGCAACACCCGTTTTTTGGCAGTACACGAAAACATCCCTACATTTGCAGTATAGAATTCTTGCGGACGAATTGAAAAATGTCCGCATCGGATTCAAAAAACGAAACACAGAAAAAAAGAAACTCCAATATGATGAAAACAAAAGAAACACCCGTACTACTCCTGACCGGTTATCTGGGTAGCGGGAAAACAACACTGGTCAACCACATCCTTTCCAACGAACGGGGTATCAAGTTCGCAGTCATCGTCAATGATATCGGCGAAGTGAACATCGACGCCGACCTTATCCAAAAGGGAGGTATCGTAGGCAAAAAGGACGACAGCCTGGTAGCCCTGCAAAACGGATGCATCTGCTGTACGTTGAAAATGGACCTGGTGGAACAGCTGAACGATATTCTCAAGATGAACCGCTTCGACTACATCGTCATCGAAGCCAGCGGTATCTGCGAACCGGAACCGATTGCACAGACCATCTGTTCCATTCCAAGCATGGGCGAAGCCTATACCCGTTACGGAACTGCCCGGCTGGATTGCATCGTGACCGTAGTAGACGCACTCCGCCTGCAAAGTGAATTCGGTTGTGGCGACGACCTCACCCGTCAGGACATCGGCGAGGAGGATATCGAAAACCTCATCATCCAGCAGATTGAATTCTGTAACCTCGTACTGCTGAACAAGGCTTCGGAAGTGAAACCGGAAGAACTGGCACGCATCCGCCGCATCATCCAAGCCCTCCAGCCGGGAGCGGAAATCATCGAATGTGATTATGGCAATGTAGATTTGGACAAACTCATCCATACAAACCTCTTCCACTTTGCACGGACCGCTACATCAGCCGGATGGGTACGCGAAATCGAAAAGCAGGTGACTGAAGAAGAGGAACGTGAAGCGCATCATCACCATCATCATGAGCATGAGGAAGAGGAACACCATTCTCATGAGCACGAACATGAACATGAAGAAGAGGAAGGACACGGACATCATCATCACCATCACCACCACGAAGGAGGAGAAGTGGAAGAATATGGTATCGGTACCTTTGTCTATTACCGCCGACCAGCTTTCGACCTGCTGAAGTTCGACCGCTTCGTAGCTACTCAATGGCCTAAAAACGTTATCCGGGCCAAAGGAGTATGCTATTTCAGCAACAACCGGGACATGTCTATCCTGTTCGAACAGGCTGGACGTCAGAAACAGCTTTCACAAGCCGGACTCTGGTACGCCACCGCCTCTGAAGAAGAACTGATAAAGCTGATGCAAGAAGAACCGGGACTGTTACGTGACTGGGACGAAAAATACGGCGACCGCATGCAGAAGATTGTCTTTATCGGCCAGCATCTGGACAAGGAACAGTTGACCCGTGACCTGGATGCTTGTCTGGAATAGTATTCTTTTAAGTATCAACCGTTTCAAACGTATTGAACATGTCTATATTCCGAGTAATACTCTCCATTATCTTTCCGCCGTTGGCGGTCATCGACAAAGGCTGCGGTTCTGTACTGATAGTCCTGATCCTGACCCTCTGCGGCTGGATTCCCGGTGTCATCGCCGCCTTGATTATCCTGAATAATCCAAACCGATAGTTTTATTCTTGGGCTTAAAAATTCTTGAGTCTGTTGATGTATAATCAAAATACATACACCAACAGACTCAAACACCCGAATATCCAGACGTTATATATCCGGGTGAGTAGCTTTCTACAACCAAGCCAAATATGTCTTGCCAACTCGTCAACTTATCAACTTGTCAACTCGTCCGCTAACAAACTTATAAACTATTTAAATCCCGGCTCCGGCAAGTGCATACCCGCCATCACGAACTGATTCTCGTCCGCTTCCTGCAAATATTTCTTGCGTGCCTGGATGGCAGCCTCCTTATCCATATCGTAGGTAGCACAGATTTCCGGATGTGGAATCTGCAAGGCAGCACCGTGAATCAGGTCACCGATGATTAGCAATGTTCCTATCTGGTAAACCGTATGTCCGGGCGTATGTCCGGAAGCATCACAAGTCATGACATCACCCGGTAATTTCTCGCCGAACTCAAACAGATGCAACCTGTCCTTATAGGCCTCCATAGTCTTTACCACCTGAGCTTTCCTGTCATCCGGCATTTTCATCCAACTCTCATATTCTTTCCTGGAGGCATAGACCTCGGCATTCGGGAAGACCACACTGTCCCCCTGCATCATACCTCCGATGTGGTCGCCATGAAAATGGGTGAGATACAGGTAACGGATATCTTCTGGAGCGATACCCAACTGTTTCAGGCGTTCGGGCAACTGACTGTCCTTGGCTCCCAAACCAGTATCAAAAAGAATCTGAATACTGTCAGTCTCTACCAGAAAGACACTGACCGACGAAGGGATTCCGGCTTGCAAAGACAAGTTTTTTATCAACTCCTGTGGAGCATCAGGAAACAGGGAAACAGGCATCAGCTTGTCCTCGGCATTGTCCTGTATCCAGGTAACATTCACATCGCCCACCTGAAGCGTTTTCAGTCCATCGACTGCTTTCACTTCACTTGCATCAAGGGTTTCAACAGCCTGTTTCTTAGTTCCTCCGGAACAACCGGTACACAGGAATGCACAGAGTGTCAGTCCCAACAGGCTTTGTTCTACAAGTCTTTTCATACTAATCAGATTTAATGAGGATATACCTTCCCGTCCGGAAGATAATTACAAAGTTAGAATTTCTTTGTAAAAAACCATCCTTTCTATCCGTTTTTTTACCGACAGGCCCTCAGAGGTCAATTGTCACCATACCTCCGTAAGGCGAAATAGCATCGAATCCTTGTTCCGGCCGAATCATTCCGGCATACACCTGAGCACTGATGAGCACACCCCCATGCGCAAAAATCAGCACCCGTTCATAGGGTTTCTCTTTCAATTCAGAAAGGAAAGAAGATACCCGACGCAACAAGTCCATAAACGATTCTCCCCCTGTAGCCGGCACGTGCAGATAGTCATCGTACCACTCACGCAAGCGAGGGTCGGAAATATCGTCATAACGTTTCATCTCCCATTTTCCACAATTGATTTCCTTCAACCGGTCATCACGTTCGGCACCGGGATAACCGCAGAAAGCGGCCAGACGGGTACAACGGGACAACGGACTGGTGTAGACCTTATCGAACTGCAGATTTTCAATACGGGATTTACATACAGCCGCCTCTTCTTCGAAAGTGGCTTTCAAGGGTACATCGGTCTGCCCGTAACAAGTTCCGGGCAACACATCTACCGAGGTATGTCTGATGAGATATACTTTCATTCTTTTATCCATTAAAATGTGTAACAATCGCTGCTCCCATCCAGGCGGAAAGTTCGGCCAATAGGAACAAGGCACCACAACAGTCGCCGGTATATCCGCCCAACCGGGAACGGAACAGATAAATCAACAGAAAAAAAACAATGACCGGCCCGATAAGCATCCACCAATAAGATAAAGGTAAAAACACTAGTGGAAGCAGACCACCCAAAGCCGACATCAGCATTTCTTTCCAGGTAAACCGGTCGTAAACCACTTTGGCCTTACTCTCGGATTCTTTCCGGGCATAGGGAAGTTCACGGAGTATGTGGCTACCCACATACTTGGCAAACGGGTCGGCACACCCAAGAACCACCGGAAGCATCTGAACCGGCAAGGTCAACAACAGACTGACGCCCAACAGGTAATACATAATCAGCCCGATAACTCCATAACTTCCGATAAAGGAATCCTTCATGATACGGAGTGTACTCTCCCGGTCATATCCGCCCCCGAAACCGTCGAAGAAATCGGCCAGTCCGTCTTCGTGTAAGGCTCCGGTAACCAAAAGACGGACTATCAAAGCCCCGATAACCGCCACCGGAGCCGGAAACAGAAACAGGAGTCCCCAACAAGCCAGTGCCATCAGCCCCCCAGTCAGCCAGCCGCTCAGGCTCCAGTAAGCCACCACATGCTTGAAACACTCCTGCGGAACCGTCTTCAGTTTCCAGAACGGAAGACGGGTAAAAAACATGAATGCGGCCAGAACATGATCAAACATAGGTCAGAAGTATTTCGTGATGGAGGCATGGGCAAAGGTATCCATCTCATTCATCATCCGCACCGCCGAATCAAGGATGGGATAGGCACAGACCGCTCCACTTCCCTCACCCAGACGAAGCCCCAGATTCAGCAACGGACGAGCCTGCAGGTAATCGAGCACCCGCTTATGACCACTCTCATCGCCCTGATGACCGAACACCGCATACTGAAGTACACGGGGATTCAGTTTCGAGGCCGCCAGCAGGCAGTTGGTCATGATGAAACCATCCACCAGAATCACCATCTGCGATTCTGCCGCACGGAGCATACCTCCTACCGCCATCACCATTTCATAACCACCGAACTGACACATTACCTCTACCGGCGAAAGCGTTCCCTGCACGCGTTCCAACGACCGGCGGAGCACTTCGTATTTGTGAGTCAGCCGGTCACCTTTCAGACCGCTCCCCGCTCCCACACATTGTTCCAGCGGAATACCGGTCAGGCAAGTCATCCACATGGAAGAGGCCGATGTATTCCCGATACCCATTTCACCGAAACTGACCACATTACAACCATTAGCATGCGCCAAATCCACACATTTCGCTCCCCGTTCCAGGCACAAGTCCAATTCCTCTTCCGTCATGGCAGCCTCGTGCAGGAAATTCCGGGTACCCCGCCGCACTTTCATATCAACGATACCTCTTCCGGCAGGCAAGTCATAATCCACACCTGAATCTACAATCATCAGCTGGAATCCATGCTGGCGGCAGAGGTAGTTGATACCGGCACCTCCGTGCAGGAAATTACTGATTTGCTGCCAGGTAATCTCTTTGGGCGAAGCGCTTACCTGCTCCTCCACAATACCATGATCGGCTGCAAACAAGATGTTATAGGGACGATTCAAATGCGGGAACAACGTATGCTGAATCATACACACCTGGGCGGCAAGTTCCTCCAGCCGCCCCAACGAACCTTTCGGTTTCGTCAAATCATCTATCTTCTGAAGTACCGTCTGACGGAACTCCGGATTTTCCAAATCTACTATCTGAAATGTCTTCATTGTATATCGGTTATAGTGCCGGAACCTGCCTGGACAAAGTTCCCGGCTTCTTTCACGGACACAAAAATACAATAAAAGATGAGATGCAAACACCATTATACAGAATTTTAGCACCAGTCCGGAAACGAACCGTTTTTTTTCATACCTTTGTATCATTATGGAACAAGAACAATCTTCAATCAAAGAGCGGGAACATGTCGATTTACGTGAACCCCGCCGATACAAAGTAATTATCTACAACGACGATTTTACCACCATGGAATTTGTCGTCAGAATATTGACTACGGTATTTTTCAAATCTCCGGCAGAAGCCGAAACACTTATGCTGCAGGTACACCAGAGCCATTCGGCCGTGGTAGGTATCTACACCTACGACATCGCTACCTCAAAGGTACAAAAAGCTACCCGGATGGCCCGCGAAGAAGGATTTCCCTTACGACTTGCCGTAGAACCCGAAGAAAACTGACCTTAGAAACGTATGAGCACTTCAAGTACCCCTTTTGTAAACAAAGCTTTCAACGAAGCCCAGAAAAAAGCGGCACACGAACGGCATGAATTTCTGTTGCCGGAACATCTGCTGTATGCCTTACTGGAACAAGAACCATTCCTCAGTGCACTCGAAGCATTTGAAACAGATACCCGCCAACTCTGGCAGAAGCTGGAAAAATTCTTTCAGGAAGAAGTAGAAAGAGTACCCGATGAAATCAATTACCAGCTGGAATTGTCTGGTCAGATGAACGAAATTGTCCATATAGCCTACCTGCAGGTAGAAGACTCCAGTGCCAGGGAATTGGATGTTCCTCATCTGGTTCAAGGGCTCCTGAAACAGAAAGAATCCTGGGCAGCCCACCTGCTGAAGGAACAGATAAACGGCAATGAGGCAGATTTCATGCAAGAACTGATTGCCGCCTACGAAACTTACAACGAAACATGGGCAGGTGAAGAAAACGCCGACACTCCCAGACAGGAAGCCTGGCGAAACTATGTTACTTGCCTGAACGATACCCTGAATGAACATAATCCGCTGATAGGACGGGAAGCCGAACTGGAACGTACCATTCAGGTATTGTGCCGCAAGGAAAAGAATAATCCGCTCCATGTCGGCGAATCGGGTGTGGGAAAGACTTCACTGGCTTACGGACTGGCCGCCCGCATCGAAAACGACGATGTCCCCGAACGCCTGCAACACGCACGTATCTATGCCCTCGACCTGGGAGGCCTGCTGGCAGGTACTCAGTTCAGAGGTGACTTCGAAAAACGGTTAAAGATGATTATGGAAGGTATCCGCAAGGAAGGGAACGCCATTGTCTATATCGATGAAATTCATAATCTGGTGGGTACCGGACGTACCGGCGACAGCTCGATGGATGCCTCGAACATGCTGAAGCCTTATCTGGAAGGCGGTGAAATACGTTTTATCGGTTCTACCACCTACGATGAATATAACCGCTATTTCGCACGAAGCAAAGGAATGGTACGCCGTTTCCAGCAGATTGATATCCTGGAGCCCAATATCGACGAAACCGTCCGTATTCTTGAAGGACTGAAAAGAAAATACGAAGAGTTCCACCATGTAACCTACGATGAAGACGTTATACCCTATGCGGTCAAGGCCAGTGCCCGCTACATTAGCGACCGGTTTCTGCCGGACAAGGCCATCGACCTGATAGACGAAGCAGGAGCCTACCGGGAAATCCATCCGACTGAAACCAGTGAACAACGGGTAGACAAGGCACTGGTAACCGATGTTCTGGCCCGGATGTGTAAAGTGGATGCCCTGACAATGAAAGAGGATGATAACGCGAATCTGGAAACATTGCAGGAACGCATCGGAAGTCAGATTTACGGACAGGACGAAGCGGTTACACAGGTAGTAGAAGCGGTACAGTTGGCCAAAGCCGGCCTGCTGGACGACAACAAGCCATTGGCCAGCCTGCTGTTTGTAGGACCTACTGGAGTCGGTAAGACCGAAGTAGCCAAGGTACTGGCCAACGAACTGGGTATTCCACTCGTCCGTTTCGACATGAGTGAATATACCGAAAAACATACGGTAGCCAAACTGATCGGTTCGCCGGCCGGATATGTAGGTTACGAAGACGGAGGGCTATTGACCGATGCGTTACGCAAATCGCCCCATTGTGTCCTGCTGCTGGATGAAATTGAAAAAGCTCATCCGGATATCTTCAACATCCTGCTACAGGTAATGGACTATGCCGTACTGACCGACAACAAAGGACGGAAAGCCGATTGCCGACACATCATCCTGATTATGACATCCAATGCCGGAGCGCAGTATGCCCGTCAGGCATCAGTAGGATTCACCAGCCAGGTAAGCACCGGAGAAGCCATGCTGAAACAGGTAAAGAAGACCTTCAAACCGGAATTTATCAATCGTCTGTCGGCTACCGTCATTTTCCACGATATGGATACTGTGATGGCAGGCCTTATTTTGGACAAGAAACTTCGGGAACTGGGTAGAAAACTGGAAGCACGCCGTGTACGCATGACCCTCACTTCCGAAGCACATCAATGGCTGCTGAAGAAAGGATATACCGTAGAATACGGAGCACGCGAAATGGACCGTGTTATTGCCGCACATCTGAAACCGTTGTTTATGAGAGAAATCCTCTTCGGTAGTTTGAAGGAAGGCGGTCAGGTACAGGTAGTACTTCGGGACGGTCAGTTCCTCGGTCTGCAACCTCAAAACATTGAACAAGCATTACAAGATTAAGATATGGTATTCCTGCTTACAGAAGAACTGGCATTTCCAGACCCGCATAACGGCGACCCGGACGGTTTGTTGGCCGTTGGAGGAGATTTGTCTGTAGACCGCCTGCTACTGGCTTATTCCAACGGTATTTTTCCATGGTATGCTTTCCGGCAGGGAGTTATCGAATGGTGGTGTCCGCTCCAGCGGTTTGTCATCTTTCCCTCCGAAATCCATATCTCCCATTCCATGCGCACCTTGATGAACAAGGGGAAATACGACATTACGTTCAATCAGGCTTTCGGCAAAGTCATCAAGGCGTGCAGCGACCTGCGCAAGGACGAAGAAGGCGCCTGGCTGGGCGAAGATATGATAAAGGCATATACAACCCTGCATGAACAAGGATTCGCGGCCAGTGTAGAGGTATGGGAGGAAGGCAAACTGGTAGGAGGACTCTACGGAGTGGCCATCGGACGGTGTTTCTTCGGAGAGAGCATGTTCTCCCTGGTACCCAGCGCATCAAAACTGGCACTGATTCACCTCGCCCGATTCTTCGAGGAACACGGAGGCGCACTCATTGACTGCCAGTTCGAAACTCCTCACCTGAAATCGATGGGTGGACGGTACATCTCCTACGAGACTTACATGAAGTATGTCCAGTCATGACACCCTCTGCCAACCGGAATTTCCGGGAATACACCTGTATATAAAACAATGGGAGTTCCCGCAAACCTCTGCCGGAACTCCCACTGTATAATACCGGTTCTTCAACCGGTTATTCTTTTTTGTGCATGAAAAGAGAAACAGGTTTAGAACAGAACCTGAATCAACAACATACCTACCACAATCGATACAATCGTAGCTACCATACCTGGCATCATGAACGAATGGTTCAATACATACTTACCGATACGTGTTGTACCTGTACGGTCGAAGTTGATGGCAGCTACCACCGTCGGATAGTTCGGAACAAAGAAATATCCGTTCACTGCCGGAAAAAGCGCTACCAGTAGTGCCGGCGAAATACCCAAGGCCAGTCCCAGCGGCATGACCGCACGTACCGTAGCCGCCTGGCTGTAGAGCAGGATAGACATCACGAACAAAGCCAAACCGAAGAGCCACGGCATCTCCTGCACAATATGTTCGATGGAACCTGTCAATTGCGCCAGGTTACCGTTAATGAACGTGTCACCCATCCAGGCTATACCGAAGATGGCAATCACCGCCTGCATACCGGCCGAATAGATAGAACCTTTGGCTGCCTGAATACCGTCTATACGGGTCACCAGCAGAATCAGTGCCGCCACGCTCAGCATCACGATTTCGATGATGGCAGGCATCCCTAACCGTACGCTCTCACCGTTTACCAGGAAAGTAGGACGTAACGATTCAATGGAACCGAACAGTACAATCAGAAACGTGGCAATCAGAAAGAGGGCAACCGACCAGCGAGCTTTCCACATACACGGTATCTCCGTTGTTTCGACAGCCGTATTCTCTACCGTACCTTCCTTCAAACGGCGCTGATATTCCGGATCATCCATCAGTTCTTTACCAACTTTCAACGAGCAGAACGCACCTACCAGCACTCCCGCCAGCGTAGCCGGTACAGAAATCTTCAGGATATCGAACAGAGAAAAATGAGCACCCGACAACAGCCCCAACAATGCTACGGTAGCCGCCGAAATAGGACTGGCCGTAATAGCCTGCTGCGAAGCGATGACAGCGATACCCAGCGGACGCTCCGGACGGATACGGGTTTCACGCGCCACTTCGGCAATGACCGGCAATACTGAATAGGCGATGTGTCCGGTTCCGGCCACAAACGTAAACAAGTAGGTTACGATAGGACTCAGGATGGTCACCCGCGAAGGATTCTTCCGCAGAATCCGTTCCGCCAACTTCACCATATACTCCAACCCGCCGGCTGCCTGCATACACGATGCCGCCGATATCACAGCCGCAATCATCAGCATGACATCTACCGGAGGAGTCGTCGGTCGAAGACCAAATACAAATGTCAGGATGAGCAGACCTACACCTCCCATCACACCCAAGCCGATACCCCCTAAACGGGCACCGATAATAATAGCCGCTAAAACGACAAGAAACTGAATCAATAACACAAATTTAGTTTTTAGAAGAATTTACGAATATTTTGGCGGCAAAATTACTTTTTTTTCTCATCTTTACCAACTGAAACTTCTTTAACCGACTCAAAAATGAATAGAATCAGTCATCTTTTCGGCATCCGTTACCCCATCATTCAAGGAGGAATGGCCTGGTGCAGCGGCTGGAGACTGGCAGCAGCCGTCAGTCAGGCAGGCGGACTCGGCTTGTTGGGAGCCGGATCCATGCATCCCGAAATATTGCGTGAACACATCCGGAAATGCCAGCAGGCTACTACCTTGCCCTTCGGTGTGAACGTACCGCTCATGTATCCCGAAATCGATAAACTCATGCAGATTATTGTCGAAGAAGGGGTAAAGATAGTCTTTACTTCCGCCGGTAATCCGAAAACCTGGACCGAATTTCTACATGAACATGGCATCAAAGTAGCTCATGTAATATCTTCCTCCCGTTTCGCCGCCAAATGTGAAGAAGCCGGTGTAGACGCCATTGTAGCCGAAGGGTTTGAAGCCGGCGGACACAACGGCCGCGAAGAAACCACTACCCTCTGTCTGATACCGGCCGTGAAACGCATCTGCACAGCTCCACTCATTGCTGCCGGAGGTATCGCTTCGGGTGAAGCCATTCTGGCTGCCCGTTGCCTGGGCGCCGACGGAGTACAGATAGGCACCCGCTTCGCACTGACCGAAGAAAGTTCGGCCCATTTCACCTTCAAGGACCGTTGCCTGCGACTCAAAGAAGGAGACACCATCCTTACCCTGAAACAGCTGGCTCCTACCCGACTGGTAAAAAACGACTTCTATAAAGAAATTGAAACGGCCGAACAACGGGGAGCCACAGCCGATGAAATAAAGGAACTGCTCGGAAAAGGGCGTGCCAAACGGGGAATCTTCGAAGGAAATATCTATCAGGGCGAACTCGAAATCGGACAGGCGGCTTCACAAATCAAACGTCTGCAACCCGTAGCCGAGGTTATGAAAGAACTGGTAGACGATTACCATACTGCCCTGCGCCGGATACAGGACGAGACCGGCCTATAACTCTTCTCTTCGGGGAATCCCTATCACATTTAGGAGAATTCCCCGAAGCTTTTAGGACATTTCATTCTTCCGGTTCCCTTCCTTTCTTATATCTTTGTCCCATCATCAAAAGACAAAAGAACAAAGGAACAGGAGGTTGATATGAAAACAGGATTAAAACTTCATAGCATGGTCTGGCTCATCGGCCTGACCCTCACATTCGGACTTTCCAGTTGTGTCGTCGACGGTATCGGGCTGGAGATAGGTACTGGAACTGACAGCTATCGGGAATATACAAACCATCTCTGCCGCTATATCTGGATAGATGAATGGGAAGCCAACGGTAAGTTCTACCACCAGGAACTGACATTCTATCCCGACCAGACCGGAAGCGACTACATGTACATCGAAGACCGCTGGGGACGTACGGAATCCACTTACAACTTCGTATGGGACTGGTACGATAATTTTTACACCAGCCTCCGCCTCAATTATGGAAGAGGAGATTATTCCTACATTGACAACATCCGCTGGGGCGACCGCAGCTTCAGCTGCTTCTTCGACAACGAAGCGGCTTATTTCACCGCATATTAGTTTTGTAAGTCAACAAGGACAAGGTGACGAGATACCAGTTTTGCAGGGACAGGATCAGCCCGCCCGTAAAGCGCTGGTTTCGAATTATGAATTTAAAAAAGCTTGTCAACTCGTTACCTGAAACCTTGTCAACTGAAAAATTCAATTAGTCATCGTGTGTTTTCTATAGGATTATTTTTTTAGTTTAATTGAAAAGGCTGCCTCACCCCGTAAACACGGGGCAGGCAGCCTTCACTTATTCTTCCAGTCAACGTATCACGCCAAAGAACCGCCGATGATATCCAGCAGCTCGTTCGTGATGGCCTGCTGACGGCTCTTGTTGTAAATCAACGTCAAGTCCTGAATCAGGTCGTTGGCATTATCCGTAGCCACCTGCATGGCCATCATACGGGCAGCATGTTCCGAAGCCGATGAATCCAGCAAAGCCGTAAAGAGCTTCAGATGCAGTACCTTCGGGAGCAATTGCCGTAACAGTCCCTCCACAGAAGGTTCCAGAATGTAGTCGGCCAGTTCTCCGGAAAGTTCTTCGGTATCCTCATCCGGATGGTTGCTCACTTCCAAATCCACCGGCAGGAAAGTCTCCTGGGTCAATACCTGGGTAGAAGTCGATTTGAAATGGTTATAGAGCAAATCTATCTGCTGTATTTCACCACGAACAAAGCGCTTCATCAGTTCGGCCGCCAGTTCCGAGGCTTCCCGATAGTTGGGCTTGCCGCTCATGTACTGATAGTCCCCCATCGGGGTGAACCCCATCTTTTTCACTGCATCGGCCACCTTACGTCCTACCGGATAAATCTGGATATTCTCCTTGCCCACCTGAGCCGTGTATTTCTCCACCCATTCGTTCAGGTGCCGGATAACGTTCATATTGAAACCGCCACACAGGCTGCTGTTGGAGGCGAACACCACCAGCGCCACCTTCTTCACCTCACGTTTTACGCTGAAAGGCGAGTCCACCCGGAGCCCCGAACCCAACAGGTCGGTCAGCATGTGATGCAGTCTCCGTTCGTAAGGAAGCATATTCTCGATTGCTTCCTGCGCCTTGTGCAGCTTCGAAGAGGCTACCATCTTCATCGCCGAAGTAATCTTCAGCGTCCCGTTAATGGAATTGATTCTTCCTTTTACTTCTTTCAGTGAGGCCATGATACTTACTGTTTATATTGTTGTACCGTAGCAGCCGCTACTTCTTCAATGAGAGCTGTCACGTTATCGTCTATCTTACCGCTAGCCAATACATCCAGCACATCTTCCTGATGGCAGGCGCGGAGCGTAGTCAGGAACGAATCCTGAAAAGCACGTACCTTACTGATAGGAATATCCTTCATCAGTCCGTGTGTACCGCAATACAGGATGGCAATCTGTTCGCCTACCGGCATCGGTGAATACTGAGGCTGTATCAGCAGCTGGTTGTTCTTACGTCCGCGGTCGATGGCCATGGCCGTTACCGGGTCCATGTCACTGCTGAACTTCGAGAAGGCTTCCAGTTCGCGATACTGTGCCTGGTCTATCTTCAGCGTACCGGCCACTTTCTTCATACTCTTGATCTGTGCGCTACCACCCACACGCGATACGGAGATACCTACGTTGATGGCCGGACGGAAACCCTGGTTGAACAAGTCGGTTTCCAGGAATATCTGACCGTCAGTAATAGAAATTACGTTTGTCGGGATGTAGGCAGACACGTCACCGGCCTGGGTTTCGATAATCGGCAGGGCAGTCAGTGAACCTCCGGCCTTTACCTTCCCTTTCAAGCTAGGCGGCAGGTCGTTCATCTGTTCGGCCACTTCCTGCTGGCTGATGATTTTCGCCGCACGTTCCAGCAGACGGGAATGCAAGTAGAAAATATCACCCGGATAAGCTTCACGTCCGGAAGGACGACGCAGAATCAGTGATACTTCACGGTAAGCCACCGCCTGTTTAGACAGGTCATCGTATACCACCAGGGCATGACGGCCGGTGTCACGGAAAAATTCGCCGATGGCAGCTCCCGCAAACGGAGCAAAGTACTGCAGGGCAGCCGGGTCGGCAGCCGTAGCGGCTACTACCACCGTATAGTCCATGGCGCCTTTCTCACGCAGGGCGTTCACGATACTGGCTACGGTAGAACCTTTCTGTCCCACCGCTACATAGATACAATATACCGGATTCCCCGCTTCATAATTGGCACGTTGGTTGATGATGGTATCGATGGCAATCGCCGTCTTACCGGTCTGACGGTCTCCGATAATCAACTCACGCTGTCCACGGCCGATAGGAATCATGGCATCGATAGCCTTCAGTCCGGTCTGCAGCGGTTCGGTCACCGGCTGACGGAAGATAACTCCCGGAGCCTTGCGTTCCAGCGGCATTTCATACAGTTCGCCGCCTATCTCGCCACGTCCGTCCAAGGGAACTCCCAGCGGGTCGATGACACGTCCCAGCATGCTTTCTCCCACCTGGATGGAAGCGATACGCTTGGTACGCTTCACAATCATCCCCTCCTTGATACGGTCTGTCGGGCCCAGAAGTACGGCTCCCACATTATCCTCCTCCAGGTTCATCACGGTACCCATGACACCGTTTTCGAACTGCAGCAGTTCATTGGCTTCGGCATTACGCAAGCCATAGATACGTGCTACACCGTCGCTCACCTGCAGAACGGTACCCACTTCGTCAAATTTCAGTGAGTTGTCAATCCCTTCCAGCTGTTGAAGCAGCACATCAGAGACTTCACTGGGTTTTATGGTATTTTCTGGCATAAAATTTCTAATTAAAAATGAAGAGTGAAAAATGAAAGACCGAAAGTCATCGCGTTATTCATTATTCATTATTCATTATTCATTCTAAACGATTCTTCTGTTTCTCGCAATAAACTGGCGACGGATGCGTTTCAACTGGTTCTGCACACTGGCATCCAGCCGGAATCCGGCCAGTTCGATGATATAGCCGCCGATGATAGACGGATCGACCTTCGTTTCGAGTTCCACTACTCCGTTGGTACGGGCACTGGCCAGTTCCTCCAGCTTCTTCACCAGTTTCGGCGATTCTACGGCCGTGGTCAGTTTCCCTATCAGGATGTGTTTATCTTCGCGGTACAGGTCGATATAGGACCAGATCATGAACTGCAAGAATTTCTCGCGCTTCTCCTCCAGCACCAGGCGGAAGAAACGCTTCAGCTCTTCGCTGACATTCTCCACACCTACCGCGTCGCACAACAGCTTGTGTTTGGCGTCCATGCTCAACACCGGGTTGTCGATGGTGTGACGCAGTTGCGGAACGGTAACAGACACACGGGCCAGACGTTTCGTCTCGTCATACACCTTGTCCTCCGTGCCCCTAGCCTTGGCAAAGGCAAGCAGCGCTCTCGCATAACGCATGGAAATCACTCCAATGTTCATGGTTACTGTTTTTTAGACGTTTCAATCATTTCATCCAGCAGACGGTCTATCAGTTCCGTCTGTTCCTTGTCGTCCGCCAGCTTGGCACGCATCACCTTTTCGGCGACACTTACTGACAGGACGGCTACCTGACGGCGGATATCGCGGATGGCACATTCCTTTTCGGTCTCCACCTGCTTTTTGATTTCCGCCATCATCCGGTCGCCTTCGGCACGGGCCTGTTCACGCGCTTCATTGATGATACGGTCGCGGGTAGTAGCCGCTTCGCTCAAAATGCGTGACTGCTCTTCCTGTGCCTTGGCCAGGATGCGTTCGCTTTCGGCCTGGATGTTCGCCAGTTTCTCATTGGCCTCACGGGCGGCCTTCAGCGAATTGTCAATATATGCTTTCCGGTCGTCTACCATCTGGATAATCACCGGGAAGCCGTATTTAGCCAACAGGAAGAATACGACTCCGAAGATGATGATCATCCAGAAAATAAGCCCCGGATCCGGAGTTAACAATCCCATAAGCTACTCCGGATTATAAGAACAATGTCAACAGACAAACCACGATGGCAATCAGAGCTACACCTTCTACCAGGGCAGCGGCGATAATCATGTTCATACGCAGGTCACCTGAAATTTCCGGCTGACGGGCCATCGCTTCCATGGCTGATTCACCGATCTTACCGATACCGAAACCGGCACCCAATACAGCAATACCTGCACCAATGGCAGCACCTAATTTACCAATACCTACACCTGCAGCAGCCTGCAATAAAATTGACAATAACATAATCTTTCGTTTTTAAATGGTTATACTTTCTGTTTTATTTTTCTCTTTCTGTTTGCTACATTATTTGGCTTCGTGTCCTTTCACCCGTGACAGACCGATGAATACGGCCGACAGCATGGTGAACACATAAGCCTGGATGAATGCCACCAGCAGCTCGAGGGCATCCATGAATATACCGAACACAACCGCTACGAACGTCATGGAACCATTGATGACCGGACCTACCTTTACGGTAATGAATATAATGGCTATCAGACTCAGGATAGCCGCATGACCGGCCATGATATTGGCAAAAAGACGAATCATCAGCGCGAAAGGTTTCGTAAAGATTCCGAAGAATTCTATCAGCGGCATCATCGGAATCGGCACCTTCAGCCATGTCGGTACTTCGGGCCAGAAGATATCCTTCCAATAGGCCTTGGTTCCGAAGAGGTTCGTGAACAGGAAGGTAATGGTCGCCAGTACCAAGGTAATGGCAATGTTACCTGTTACGTTCGCACCACCTGGGAAAATCGGAATCAGCCCCATCAGGTTGTTTACCAGGACAAAGAAGAAGGCAGTCAGCAGATAGGGAGCATAACGCTTGTAGTCTTCACCGATACACCCTTTGATGACATCCTTGTTAATCATCACCACGAGCGATTCAATCATCCCTACCCCTCCACGAGGAGCCCCGTCTTCCACCGGATGCTTCTTGTACCAGCGGGCACAACTCAGCAGGATGACTACCAGCACCGTACTGTTGATGAAGAGTCCCAGCACATTCTTGGTGATAGAGATGTCCAGCGGCCTTACTTCCTCACCGGCAGCGTTCCGCTCTACAATCTTCCCGTCGTACGTACCTCCATTGGCGATGTACAGACCTTCGTAAGTCTCCCCTTCTTCCAGGCGGGAAGAAGAGAAACAGTGCCAGCCTGTAGAGCTTTTCACGATCACCGGTAGCGGAATACGGATGGACGTATCGCCGATGGTGGCGATGTGCCATTCGTACGCATCGCCGATATGGCCGAACACCAGTGCATTCACATCCACGTCTTCTGTCGTGTCAGTGGCCGGTTTATCCGTCACTACAGCGTCCAGTTTCTCTACCCCGGTAGAGTCGGTGGTCTGTGCCTGCATCGGGAGTGCCCCGGTTATCAGCAGTGCCAGCATCGTTACTATGTACCGTAATTTTTTCATGTTTACTTATTCACTTTTGTCGGTTCCTTTCTTCTTCTCGCCCTTCAGCTTTTCTTCGAAGCGGAAGAAGAAACGCGTCTCCAATATCAGGAATCCGAAGTAGAACACCAGGAAGGTGGCAGTAAACGCCAGCACCTCATGGGCCACCACAAATCCGTAAAACATCAGGATAAACGCACTCAATATGAATTTGGACACCTTGCAGACCAGGAAAGCCGTTATCAGCTTCTCCTCACCCATCCGATAGCTCGATTCGAACATGAACACATAGAACAGACCGCACAGGTAGTAATATACCGGTATGGCCGGAAACCAGAGGAAATACCGATCGGGTATGAACCGGTGATAGACCAATGCGATAATCACCGTGAGATACACGGTCAATAATGTCAGCCTTTTCAGAAAGGCCTTCCGTACTTTCAGTAATTTCATATCTATGTGTTTTTCGGGTTATCAAGGGTATTCCGGCAATGCCGGAGAGTCAATTAGGCAGCGTCGTGTCTCAGGTTTCTACGCAGACAGACACCTGGTTGTCCTTCACTTCCGCGAATCCGCCCTGAATCTGCAGCGTCTGGAACTCGGTTCCGGTTCTTCCTTCCCGGAACTTCACCTCTCCGGCCGCCAGTGACGAGATAAGGGGTGCATGGTCTTTCAGCACCTCGAACTTACCCAGCTCGCCAGGCAGAATAACTGCCCGCACTTCTCCTTCGTACAGCGTCCGTTCGGGTGAAACTATCACCAGATGAAATTCTTTCCGTCCCATAGCGATTATCCCTTAGCAGCTTCCAGCAGTTTCTTGCCTTTCTCGATGGCATCTTCGATGGTACCTACGTTCAGGAACGCCTGTTCCGGCAGGTAATCCACTTCGCCGTCCAGAATCATCTTGAAACCGCGGATAGTATCTTCGATGGAAACCATCACTCCCGGTACACCGGTGAACTGTTCGGCCACGGCAAACGGCTGCGAGAGGAAGCGCTGCACACGGCGTGCACGGTTCACGGTCTGGCGGTCTTCGTCCGAAAGTTCGTCCATACCCAGAATAGAGATGATATCCTGTAATTCCTTGTTACGTTGCAGAATCTGTTTCACACGCTGAGCTGTTTCGTAGTGGTCCTTACCTACTATCAGCGGGTCAAGGATACGTGAAGTAGATTCCAGCGGGTCAACAGCCGGATAGATACCCAGCTCAGTAATCTTACGGCTCAATACCGTAGTAGCGTCCAGATGGGTAAAGGTCGTTGCCGGAGCCGGGTCGGTCAAGTCATCGGCCGGCACATATACAGCCTGTACAGAAGTAATGGATCCGTTCTTGGTAGAAGTGATACGTTCCTGCATCTGACCCATTTCAGTAGCCAGTGTAGGCTGGTAACCTACGGCCGAAGGCATACGTCCCAGCAAGGCCGACACTTCCGAACCTGCCTGGGTGAAACGGAAAATGTTGTCGATGAAGAACAGAATATCACGCGGACCTCCTTCACCGGTCTGGCGGTCACGGAACGACTCGGCCAGTGTCAGCCCGGAAAGTGCCACATCCTGACGGGCACCGGGAGGTTCGTTCATCTGTCCGAACACCATGGCTACCTGCGATTTCTCTACCTCGTTGTAGTCTACTTTCGACAAGTCCCACTTGCCTTCTTCCATGCTTTTCAGGAACTCGTCGCCGTAACGGATAACCCCTGACTCAATCATTTCGCGCAGCAGGTCGTTACCTTCACGGGTACGTTCTCCTACACCGGCAAAAACAGAGAAGCCGTTATGCTTTTTCGCGATGTTGTTAATTAACTCTTTGATAAGTACAGTCTTACCTACACCTGCACCACCAAACAATCCGATTTTACCTCCCTTCAGGTAAGGCTCCAGAAGGTCAATTACCTTAATACCTGTAAACAGGACTTCCTGAGTTGTAGCCAGATCCTCGAATTTAGGCGGTTCGCGATGGATGGGGAAGCCTCCGGTTTTGTCCAGAGCCTTCATTCCGTCGATGGTTTCGCCAACCACGTTCATTACTCGGCCTTTGATCTGGGCTCCTACCGGCATTGTGATAGACTGTCCGGTAGGTACAACCTCCATTCCACGCTGTAATCCGTCCGTACTGTCCATAGCTACCGTACGTACCGTGTCTTCACCGATGTGCTGCTGCACCTCCACTACCAATGTACGGCCATCGTTCCGTTTGATGGTCAGTGCATCGTGGATCTTCGGCAAAGCCTGTTCGGCCTCCTGTCCTTCTTCGAACTTGAAGTGTACGTCGACTACCGGACCGATTACCTGCGAAATGTGTCCAACGATTTTTGACATAAGCTATTCTTTAGTTTAAAACGATAAAAAGTATCCGGATTCCTATTTCAGGGTAAATCCGGCACCCTATCTTTTTTGGGTTACGCAAAATTACTTGAATATCCGTGTGGGTGTTCAGAAAGTAACATTTTTTAGACGATTGCCTTGGAAAATTGCCATAAATCAAGAAATATCGTCCAAAAGAATTTCAAAATCCTTACAAATCTAAACATTTATTAATAAAAGAAATCCAGCCCGGTATTGTTCGGTGTCAGTATTTTTCCAAAAACAGATACTGAGACAAAACAATCCGGACTGGATTCCTGCATCTGGTTTGCTTTTCCGAATGAAAAAACAATTTACCGTACTTAAAGGTTTACTTCCGGTACCAGATCTTATCGATTTTTTTTCGTATCGCTAAAATATTCAGCAGCGAAACAATGAGAAAAAGTATGGCTCCCGCCACACAGGCAGGCCATACACCCCCTACCTCCAGCGAAGGGAACAGCTGTGTCAGACGGTTCAGATAAGCATGACGTACCAAGACAACCGTCACCACTGCCAGCATAAAGACAAGCGCGTTCAGCGTAGCGGTAAGAGCCTGATAAGGAGCCGCTACCTTGGCCGGACTGTACCCTATCAGCAGCAAGTTCTCCAGCTTGGTAGTATTCTTCTGAAGCAGCAGGTAAATGCTCAGCATCAGCAGATAGAAGGAAAGTACACTGATAAGCAGACCCACCGAAAGTACAATCCCTACGATGACTTTCAGAAACCAGGTTGTCTTTCCGGCATCCAGCTTATCGTTTTCCGTTTCATATCCTTTATCCTTGAAATACTTGGCAATACGGTCGTCTGCCGGATTCTTCACCTCCAGAATCAAACGTGAAGGCTCTTCCTTCACACCTTCTCCGTACTGTCCGTTTGCCCACTCCAGAAAACTCTCCGGCACCAGAATGGTATTCAGCCGGTCCGAGAAACCTACGATACGTCCCTGCATCCGCATCACCTGTCCCCGCCCGCTCAGACGGATGTCCAGTGGCATCATCCCCATCATGCCTTCCGATATCTGCGGCATGTTCCGGCTTTGGGCAAACCCAAAGTTATACAGGTTCAGGTAATTACGCGGAATAATAATCGGAATTTCCTGCATTCCCGGCTCAAAATGCCATCCGTCCAGTTTCACATCTACAAATGCGTCGGGCACCGACTCGAAGAACATGGCCGTAGAAAGTTGCATTCCTTCCAGTCCCATCCCGGCCGACACCTTGAACTGGGCAGGACGGAATTCGCCCACCCGATTTGTGAAAGGCTGTGTTTTCAGATCGGATACCTCAGCCTCCGTAAAGCCTGTACTCCGACCTACAGCAGAGCCCAGCGTACTCACCCGCTTCGATACAATAATGTAATCTTTTTTTAAAAAGCTGTCTCCAGCGGTAAAGGCAGGCAGCACATCGCTATAGAACTGCACACTAAGCAATACAATGACCATTCCACACAGGTTCGCCAGAAAGAACCCGGTCAGTTGTGATATACTTACATGTTGTTTTAATAATTTCCAGATCAAAACGTAATTAGTTAAAAATTAAAAGTTAAAAATTAAAAGTTAGTTTGTGAGTTTGTAAGCATAAACATCAACCAGCGTTTTCCAGGCGGACTGACCTCACTACAGGCAAACAGTATTCACAAACAAACTTCAGAACAACGTCCAAGAACAGACTTCGAAACAACGTCCAAAAACGGATTTCGGAACAACGTCCAAGAACGGATTTCGGAACAACGTTCTCTCCGGCCTTAGTTTTGAGGCGAAAAGCGGAGAAGAGGAGCCCGGCGAACAGAAGCGCAGGCTGTCTGAGCGAAGCGAGTTCCTGCGCTTCCGACGGGAACCACTTCGTAGCCGCCTCAAAACGGAAGCCGGCGTTTTTTCTTTTTGTTATCTTTTTCTTTTGGACGCCCAAAAGAAAAAGTAAGAAACCTACAACTCCAACACCGCATCATACTCCAACGGCAAATGTTTACCGATAGAAGTAACGATGATACCGAAGCTCTGTTTGGCAGACTCTTCAGTCAGGATACGGGCCATGAGCCGGCCGTTCCCGTCGTCCAGGTGGCTCACCGGCTCGTCCAGGAAGATGAAATCCGCAGGCTGGCAAAGTGCCCGGATAAAGGCTACCCGTTGCTGCTGGCCGAACGACATGCGTCCGATAGGCTGGTCCCACTTGTCGGCAATGCCCAGTTCCTCAAACCACCGGCGGATTTCCTTCTTGTCGCGGAACCCTGTCAGGTTATTCTTCAGCTTCACATTCTCCCAGGCCGTCAGTTCCGTAAAAAGCCGCAGCTCCTGAAAAAGCATACTCAACGAGCGTTTCCGCAATTCTACCCAATCGGGCACACACAGTTTCCGCACGTTTGTCCCGTCGAAAGCAATGATGCCCTGATAATCCCTCCGGTAACCATACACAAAGCTGCACAGAGACGATTTTCCCGTACCCGATGCAGCTTCAATCAAATAAGACTTCCCTTTCTGGAAAGCCACCTGCCGGTGCCAGATGTCGGACACGATTCCGTCACGTCCGGCAAATACTTCCGGCAAGGTCTGTTGCAATTCTATTGTATTCATAGCCTTAAAGCGCATTCTTCAGATTCATCAGATGGACAGCCACCAGCGCTGCCGTTTCCGTCCGTAGCCGTGATTTTCCCAAACTGATGGGCTGGAATCCCGCCGCTTCGGCCTGTACCACTTCCTCGGGACTGAAGTCGCCTTCCGGACCAATCAGTACCAGCGCATCCTTACCCGGTTCCAGTACATCCTGCAGCAACGGTTTCTCACCCTCGTAGCAGTGGGCTATGAACTTCTGTCCTCCAAATTCCTGTTTCACGAATCTCTGGAAATCCGTCAGCTCGTTTACCACCGGTTTACGGGCCTTGAGCGACTGTTTCACCGCCGAGACCACAATTTTTTCAATCCGTTCCGTCTTGATGACCTTCCGTTCCGAGAACCGGCAGTTCAGGAACGTCAGTTCATCGAAACCGATTTCCGTGGCCTTCTCTGCCAGCCATTCCATCCGGTCCATATTTTTGGTCGGTGCCAGCGCCAGATGCAAATGTCCTTGCCAGAATGGCTCCTGTTCAATGGTTCCCGTCACTCTTACCTGACAACGCTTCCCCGTTGCGGCACTGATGACCGCCCGATAGAAATACCCTTTTCCATCCGTAAGCATCACTTCATCGCCCACTCCCAGCCGGAGTACACGCAGGCAATGCCCCGCTTCCTCCTCCAGCAGTTCCGGACTTGTCGCGATGTCCGGTGTATAGAATACATGCATGTATTTAATAGTTAAAAATTAAAAGTTAATAGTTAATCGTTAAAAACGGAGTGTATGTTTTCGGGCGGGCTGCCCCCGCCCCTACAAGAAATAAAAAGCCTTGTCAACTCGTCAACGTACCACGCCACTCAGTTTCAGACCAAGGTCCACCCATTGCTTCAGCACATTGGTCTTCGCGTCGTTCGATGCGATGGTCAGTGTAGCATGCTCTGCGTCCTTGGCCTCCACAGTCAGGTAACTGAAGTTGTCGATTACCTGTCCGGCCAATCCCCGGCTGTATCTCGGTACTTCAGAAAGAATCAACGGACGGATACTTGCCACACTCATAGCCATAAAGAAACGTTTACCGCTTACCTCATCGGCCCAGGGTGCCTTAACCAGACTGTTTCCTTTTACCCCTTCGTTCAAAAGCAGCTTGTCGTTGGTCAGATAGAAACGTTTGTCACGTACCCCTATGCAGATGGCAGTCGGTCCCTGTCCCATTCCGAACTGTGCGCCGTTGGACAGTTGCAATTCATAGCTATCCTTGCCAACCGGTACCAGACGCATAGAACGTCCTGCCATCGAAACAATCGGTTTCAGCTGACTTATCAGATTCGACAGGAAATCGGCATTTTTCACCTCAGCAAAGAGTGATATCTGCGGAATATTCTCATCCAGCATGTTCATACCCAGTGTTACGGTGCCGTCTACCGCCTCAAACAAAGGTTTCAGGTCAATATCGAACGGCATACTCATCAGCATGGATCCGAATACTTTCTGTTTATCCAACTGTTCGTACAGTTTCGCTCCGTTTCCGCGCATAGCCATCCAGCAGAAGGTACTCTCCGGATAAGCATCCATATACTTCGTATTCAGCTTGTCCAGGGCAGCCATCTGTGTTTCTGCCATTTTCCTGAGGTCCTTGTTCTTATAGATAGTCTGTATGTCGGCTACCATTTTTCCGTTCTCGAAACGGGTCGCTGTCAGCATCCGTATATCGCTCAGCTTGGCACCTTCCGGCAGGGCAGCCTGTATCATCGAGCGCAGTTCTACCGGCATCAGGTCCAGACTGTTCGCGAAAGCCACATCGGCATTAGCCTCTGCCATCGCCTTGTATTCACTGGTCGCGACGAACGAGCGTTCCGCCGGATTGTTCAACCAGTCCTTCATCAATTTCTTCATTCCTTCGCTTTCCATGCGTCCGGCGCCCATCAGCAACACTTCATCCGTAAAGGCTACTACGAGCTTCCCGCCTTCAGTCCACGAAGCCCCGTCTTTTTCTTCCAGTTGTGTACACACCTGCTGTCCAGCCAGCACATCTACCAGATCATGCAGCTTGTCACTGCTCTGTACACAAGCCACAATACCCGAAGTTTCTCCATCCGGTTGGATAAAGAAATAAATCGGTTTCTTGAAATCGATACCACTCTCGCTCGGGTTATTCAGTATGTTTTCCACCACCTTTGCCTCTTCAGCCGGAAGCCCCTGAACGACATTTTTCTTCAACTTATCCAGAACCGTCTGGTCCACAGATTCCGTCAGACCGCTTTTCTGTACCAGAGATGCGATCTGGAATGAACCTACCACCGAGGCATCCTGCGGGATTACCCGGATGTACTCACTTTTCTCCGAACAAGCTGCCAGCAATACCAGTACCACCAGCAACGCATAATTCCAAACATGTTTTACCATATCTCTCGCATTTTTATTGTTCCCTATTCCTTTCTTTCTCTTCCGCTTCGCGGCGCCTGATTTCATCCCGCAATTGTGAGGCCCGTTCGTAATCCTCCTTGTCCACAGCCATCTGCATTTCATGTTTCAGCGTATCCATATCCACCATATTGATAGAAACCGTATACACCGAGCCGTCCGGCGAAATATTCCGTAGCTGTTCGCGTTCCAGCACCTCGTCCAGCACATACAGCGGAAAACCGTCGCGCATGGAGAGCGAAATCACGTCCGTCGAGCGGGCGTCCACCCGAAAGACACTCCCGTCTGCCCGCTGTATATACAGGTCGGCGTAATAGACTCCGCTCTTTACGGCCGAAATAACCCCTTTCACCGGTTCCAGCCCTCCCTGTTTCAATACATCCAGCATCAGTTTATGTGTAAACGGCCGGGGCGGACGATACCCCAACTGGGCAATCCGGATACCCTGCGCCTCTACCGCGCCGATAATCAGTGCCAGTTTCCGGTGTTCCCCTTCTGTCTCTTCCAGCACCAGTGCAAAGGCATCCGACGGTTTCAGCACCGTCGACATGTCCAGCACCCGCACCGGTATCTCATTCCAAGCTTTTTCCATAACTTTCTATTTGGTTTCAGGCACATGCTTGTAGCGGAAAACGATGGCAAACACCACTGCAACGACCAAAGCATATGCCGCAAAGATAAACCATGCCTGACTCCATCCGGCCATCTGTGGTTCCGTACTGTTGAAATCCACAAAACGGTTCACCACCGCCTGTGCGCTCAACGTTCCCACCGTCGCACCGATACCGTTTGTCATGATGATAAACAGTCCCTGTGCGCTAGATCGGATAGAGATATCTGTCTCCCGGTCTACGAAAAGCGACCCCGACACGTTGAAGAAGTCGAATGCCACCCCATATACCAGCATAGACAGGATAAACATCCACACTCCGCTACCCGGATTTCCCAAGCCGAAAAGTCCGAAACGCAACACCCATGCCACCATGGCTATCAGCATTACCCGTTTGATACCGAAACGGCTCAGGAAGAACGGAATCAGCAGGATGCAGCAGGTCTCACTCACCTGCGAAAGCGAAATCAGCAGGTTGGCATGTTGCACCCCGAACGTATCAGCATATTCCGGAAGAGCCTGGAAACTCGTAATAAACGGATTGGCAAAACCGTTGGTAATCTGTAGTGAAACACCCAGCAGCATCGAGAAGATGAAGAAGACAGCCATCTTACGCTGTTTGAAGAGCAGGAAAGCGTTCAGTCCCAACGCTTCCACCAATGATTTCCGGGCACCTCCCTTACTTACCGGACAACCCGGCAATGTGTTGGCATAAAGCGCCAGCAGCAGTCCCCACGTCGCACAGGTGAAGAACTGCATATAGTTGGCCTGGAAACCCAGTAAATCCACCATCCACATGGAACAGATGAAACCGATGGTTCCGAAAGTACGGATGGGAGGGAAAGCCCGGATGGTATCCAGACCAGCCTTCTCAAGCGCGGTAAAGGCCACCGAATTTGAGAGTCCCAGTGTCGGCATATAAAAAGCAACGCTGAGCGAATAGAGCAAAAAGAGCGGACCGAATGCCACCTCGCTCCCCGCTTCCATGGCATAATAACCGGCTCCTCCCATGAAAAGGGCGGCCAGCAGATGGCTCATTCCCAACAGGCGCTGGGCAGGCACCCAACGGTCGGCAATGATGCCCAGAATAGCAGGCATGAAAAGGGACACAATTCCCTGCATGGCATAAAAAATACCGATGTGACTTCCCAGGCCTACGCCAGCCAAGTACGTCCCCATCGAAGTCAGATAAGCTCCCCACACAGCAAACTGCAGGAAGTTCATTACGGTCAGTCGGATCTTGATGTTCATAGGTTCGTCAGTCTATTATGTTTTTCTAACCCAAAGATAGAAATTATTTTAGAAACAAAAGGAAAACATTGGAAAAACTCCCATAAAAAAACTTCCTGTACGGTTCATTCAAACTGAACCATACAGGAAGTGCTCATCGGGGTACTGGCAACGTTTTATTTCAACGGAACCAGAATCTGTCTCGTATTTTTTGCATCTCTCCAACTGCCGTTTACCCAGACAGGCGCACGATGCCGTTTTCTCCAACTTTCACGGGTTTCTGCCGAAGGCGAAGTCCGCAAAGCCCGAGATGCTGCATAATTGCGGCTAACAGCATCAATTGACACAAATTCCTCATAATCATAAGTCCAGCTGCTGCCTTCAGACAGCTCCATGATGACCTGATAAATCCGTTCACGACTCGGTGCGTTGAACGGTGAATCGTTGTAACGCATCATACTGTTTTCCGTCGGACGGTAGGCTCCATATCCATAAAGGTATGCCCCCTCGTAAAGGCCCAATGCTTCGCCTGCATAACGGGCATCACTCAAGAAACGGGCCCATTTCACAGTTGCGGCATCATTCCGCCAATCTACATTGGCCCCCCATTTCCAGTTGTTCCAATCATTATCCATCTCATTCCGTTCACTTTGTGGCAAAGTCTGATTTTCATAGCCATACTCCACGTATTCATCTTTCAGTTTACCTAACCCATGGCCACAGACCTCGTGATTCAATACATCATTAACGCCTTCCATCATGAAGCCTACATAAGATTTGTCGGAATACATGATAGTATAGCTACGTCCGGAACAACCCTTGTTATAGATGACCGAAACCATCTGATACGGAGCTGTTTCCAGACCTGCAACTTTTTTTGCATACTTAAAACAGATATTTGCATCCTCATTTATCCGATGTTCGGCTCCCTCTACAAATTCAGCATTCGGTGATACGACCTTCACCGCATAGACGTTGAAGCGATTACGAAAACTTCTGAGCGGTTCGTAGGCAAAATACTGTTCCATTGCCTCTTTCATTTTCTGTTCATACAATCCGCCCGGTTCCATATCCTTATCTACAAATGCTTCTCCCATAAAGACAAGGTTGATTCCCTTACCCTGCGTAGCATACTGTAACTGTACCACTTCACCGTCGCGTGAATAGTCTGTAGAAGTATAGAGTTCCACTTTACCCAGTCTGTCGGCCAACACCTGTACCAGGTCATCACGGTTTTGGGTAATACTCTGGAATATCACTTCCTTATTCTGGTCTATCAGGAAAATAGTCGGAGTAGACGAAGAATACAGCTGCGGGATAGTGTTTTCACCCGTATACTGGAAGTTCTTCCAAGGAATTTCATAGGTCTCCACATAATTTCTGAGAGTTCCCATTTCCTCCGTACTGTATCCGATGATTTCAAAACCTTTCTCATGATACATCGTATACCAAGGTATCAGCTGTTGCTTCATATACATATCCGACCATGGACAGGAAGACCACCAATGAAGAACGGCAGTAAGCTTATTATTGGCATATTCTTCAACCGACGAAATCTGATTACCATAGATATCGGTTACCGTAAAGTCGGGTGCCGGCAGTTTTACTCCGGACATATCAAAACCTCCTTTTATCCATCCGCTCCACAGGTCCTTCCATCTCGGATGGGTTACAATCGCTTCCGGCAGTCTGCCTGTAAAGCCGTTTCCAGACAAATCAATGTATTCCAGCGCATCCATCCATGCGACGAAGGACTCGGGTATGGTTCCGGTCAGGTTGTTATACGGCAAAGACAAATATCTCAGTTGCGTCAGGTTACCCATTGATTCCGGCAGACTGCCCGACAACTGGTTGTAGCCTAAATAGAGATTTTCCAATGCGGTCAGATTTTCCAATTCCTCAGGAAGCTCTCCGACCAGTCCATTGTCCACAAGACTGATATATTTCACACGCCCGTCCCAGACACTTACTCCTGCCCACTCACTCAACGGCTTGTCACTGCACCAGTTCGCGTTATCCTTCCAGCTACTTCCACCGGTAGCATTGTAAAGCGCAATCAGAGCTTCCCGTTCCTGCTGTTCTATCTTGTCGAATTCGTTCTCATTAATAGACAGATTATAGACATGTCCAGCCTGGAAGCCCCCTTTCGGAGCTTTTTTTTCAATCAGGTTGTTGTCGATGTTACCATCCTGATCATGAATGGAGACAGTTACAATATTGTCCTCCGATGTAGGCAGTACAGCAATATAACAGGTAATGATTTCCTTATCGGCTATATCTTCCGGTTGAAAATAATACCACAGATAATTGTAATATTCCTTGACCGAAATCGTACCGTCTTCCAGATTATAAGAAGCAATCTGGTCTTCCGGACTTGAATAGGCTATAGGTTCATGTGTATTGATAAACAGACCTCGGGCATTCTGCAACAGTTCCGTACGGATGTTCAGTTTCAGATAAGCGAACAAGTGCGAGAAATGCAGGTTCACCGCTCCGCCTTGAATCTGTCCCTTCGCATACATGAAATCAAGATTCGGGTCAGGAAGACCGTCCTGATAGCTCTGTCCGAACAGATACGGAAGCGGCACGTACGGATAAGAAACTTGCGGAGAATAATAAGAATGATACGGATAATAAGCATAAACATCATCTCCCGCTTCTCCTTCCAGGCTGTTATTTACCGGCTGGAAATCTGTCTGTTTCCCTTCCGAAACAGCCTTGTAGCGCAAAGTCTCCGGCTGTTTTCCTGTCAGCAAACCGATTTCATCATTCATCGCCCAAGTTACAGAAACAGCCGTTTCGCCTACCGTATAGGACGTTCTCGACGGTGTATCCACGGTTCCGGTCACCTTGATTTCCCCACCGGTATCATTGACCAGTCTTTCGTCCGTACAGCTGAATACGGACGCCATCAGCACAAACAGGCTGATATAAATTCCCCATCGTTTCATGGCTCCTGCTGATTAATAATACAACGAATCCCAGTCATCAATCGGCATGTCATCAACGCTACCGCTACCGGTAAGGACACAGATACATCCTTCACCCTGTAATTCTATGACGTTACATTCTGGAGATTCATACGCCATGTGGTTTGACTGCTGTTTTTCATTCATCAATTCTTCCGTTTTCATAGACATTAAGTATTTAGAGGTTAATAACAATCCATCACTGTTTTTATCACGCCATTAAATTAATACAAAAAAACAACAGTCAAAGCAACATGTCAGATAAACAGCGAATTATTTTATTTATCTACAAAAAAACAGAGCATTCCTGCTTTCTATCTTCTAATCCCCCTAAAAAGCGTTCCAGGATTACTTTCGTTTGCCTATGGCTGGAATATCAAAAAACGCGGAACAGCAAAACGCCGCAGGAAAGGACCTTTCCGTCCTCCCTGCGGCGTTTATATGCCATTCGTATCAGCTATCAGAACGTTACGTTCATACCGAAGCTGAGATTCATGTTCATGTTGTCTACCGGAATGAACTGCGGATTCACTTTCCCCATCAGCTGGTCCATTCCCACAAAGAAGTTGAAACCTTTCGGATGGAAATTCACTATCCAACCGAAGGAAGCACCGAACGACGACATGGCCACATTCACACCGGCATCCACCCAATCCACCGGAGTGACGTTGGCCGACAGACGTCCTTCCGTCCAGCTGTAGATACCCTGCAGACGGGTAGTCGACAACAGTCCGAAACGCAGACGGTCGTACATCGGCAGTGCGTATTCCACTCCCACATTCAAAGTCGCTCCCAAACCACTGCTTCCGCTTCCTGTACTTTCACGGTGGAAGCTGGCATAATCCTCCAGATCCTTGCCTAAAGCTTCTGCCTGTCCCTTCAGCGAATTCGGGTCATCGTCCCCCAGTTCCGGACTCACAGCCAGCTCCTTGAATCCTTCAAATACCCATGGCTGGTTCTTGGTTACCCCTTTCACATTGTTACTCCACGACAGGAAGCCCAAATCCAGGATAGAGGCCGAAAGCGTCAGGTTATCCATCAGCTTGTAAGTGGCCCCCAAATCCACGGCCAGACCAAAACCGGTCAGACCTACTCCGTCATTATCCATGCTGTCCCAGTCAATCAGGTCCTTCTGGCTAGGATTGTCAATGACGCGTCCGGCTTCTTCCTTAGTAGGCATCTCCAGACCTTTCAGCGCCATGTTCATCTCTCCGTTGGCCGAAACCATCCATTTGTCCTGATTCAGTTCCACGTGCATATCTGTCATCTTCATATCCACACGGGCCAATCCCATCAGTATTTTCACCTTGGCACCCACACGCAGTTTCCCGGTCAGGTCACGTGAATGGCCAAAGGCCAGCTGTACAAAGTTCCGTGAACTTACCCCCAGGTCACTCATGTCATACGAAGTGCTGGTTCCCTGCATACCCAACTTCATGAACTCAAAAAGTTCATACGGCAGGCTGATGGAAGACTGCGAACGGACACTCAGATCTACAGTGTTGTATCCGCCCCAAGCCTTGAATCCTCCCGATAAGAGTGTCAGATTAACATTAGCGTTTATCCGGTTGTTGTCTTTCAGCCCACCCAGAAATTCCGCACTGCTTACACTACTGTTCATGAAGGTAGTCAACTGATCCCCCTGATAAGGGAAGAGGAATTTGCTCAATCCTACATTCCCTTGGGTACCTACATTGACATTACCCAAAGCCGGAATACTTACATAGTTACGTTCTGCGGCATACGCCGGGTTCATCAGATGACGGAATGTATACCCTTCCATGAAATAACCCGACTGAAGTGCCTGTGCGGTAGCTGTCATGCCGCTACAAGACAATGCTGCTGCGGCGCATATTGTATAGATTGATTTTCTTTTCATCATGCCATGCGTTCCTTTATCAGTTCATATCCATTGTGATACCTCCCTTTATCTGGATGCGTATGTCATCCAGTTTCAGTGTCTGGTTTTCGTTCAGCACTGTTCCGGCCACCTCCTTGGTAGTCTTGGCAGACACCCGATATGTCAGTCCGTCCAGACGGTGCAATGCTTCCGTACTGCTGGATTTCAGTATAATCTTCAGTTCCGAATTCGTTTTTCGGTTCGGTGTAGCGGCAGTGATATTTCCTTCTACGGTTGCAGAAACTTCCGACAAAATATTGCCTTCTACATCGATGGCATCGGCAGTCATCTGCAGATCCAATGGAATGGCGTTGGTAGCCTTCATACTTACTACCACCTCCTTGAAGTCATAGTCTTCCATGTCACTTCCCCAGCCGTCCATCTTTTCGGAGTAGATTACTTCAGTCCCTTCATTGAACTGCAACGGAGTCTCCAGCTGATAATCGGTCTCTATCCGGTAGTCACCGCCCAATTCTATTTCCTTAAATTCCTGTACAGCCGTAGTTTCCACCGGTTCCATCCGGATTTCATCCGGAATCTTCTCAATCAGCCTGTTCAGCCCCGGCACTGAAACAATTCGGTCGGCCTCAATCCCTGCCTCGTCGGTTATCTGATGAATACAGATCCGATAATCCGTCACATTTCCCGGAATAATCACCTGGCTGGCCGCTTCCGTTTCACTTCCTATCTGTACAGTTTTGTCAGTCAACATGATACCGTCTTTTACCGGAGTCAGCTGTGCGGTCAGGTTTATATCCACCGGCGTCGGATTGGTTACGTTAATGAAGATTCTCGGGTCGTTCAGGTTAATGCTCACCTCATCATCGTTCAGGAAATCAGGCAAATTCTGAATCTTTACAGGGCTCACACTGACACTGATTTGCGGGTCCACTTTAGCTACCGCACGGAAAATATCCATCTCGTCAATATCTACATCCGTTGTCAATGTCAGATTGATCTGGTTCGCTGAACCGAATTCAGATGTCTTGACATACGAAGTACCTATAGCTCGGATATCACCCGTCATAAACAAATGACCGCGTTCCACCAGCCCCATACCTTCATCCATTTTTTCAAAGTCGATAGCTGTCACCCTGGCTACTACAGCCAGTTCTGTATGCTTCCGGATTTCCGTATCTTCCTTAAACACCAATGCCTTTACATCACCGTTATCCGATACCTCAACCTTCGGATCATCGGTAGCCAACGTCATGTAGGCTGGAAAAGTCAGGGCAAATCCTTTTTTAAGATACAAGGTACCGGCATTACCCTCATAATACATACGGAAACTGATTGGCATGTTCACCTGTGCTGTTTTCAGCGCTACCACATCACGGGTTACGTCTGAGTCTATCTTGAATGAATTACGCTCGTCTACTTCATCAGTCACTGTCATATCCGGCAATACCTTATCTTTATCGAAAGACAGATATGATTCCGATCCGTTCACTTCAATCTCGTCACCTGCTACTGTCACCTTACCGATATTGACATCCGAAACGCTTGTTTCCCCTTGCTGGCTCAGTACATAATTACCCTCGGCATCCGGCTGGACATTACTGTCTTCTTCCAGATCAAAAATCTTCTTCAGGGTAATTTCTTCGGTACTGCTACCCGGAATAGTCAAATCCCCACCTACAGTTACAGTCATGTCTACGTCCTTGTCCAAATCATATTGGTCGTCTACACACGACGCAAACCCCATGGTTACAAAGAACAAGAAACAATACATGATGCCTTTCATCCATTTTCTGTTCATAGATACTAACTTTGATTTGAAATATTAATGATAAAATAGTTTATTATTCCCCCAAGCACTGTAATCATTTCATTTTTTCAACTGCAAAATATTATATATTTTTAATATACGCAAATATTTTTCCCGAATCAAGAACATTTTTTATATAAAAAAAAACAAGACAGGAGAAAAACAGAACATTTCCTGGCTTTATTCCAGAATTTGGAATTCTCTCTGTTTCTCTACACTTGATACAAGGTAAAAGGTACAACAATGAGGTGGTAATAATATTCTCAAGATTCCCGTTCAATCCCGGTATGACAAAGAAATCCGAAAAGGACTAATCGAAACCCTATCACCTAAATAAAAGGTAAAAACCAGAAAAGCGAAGAATTTCTATAGCCTGCAGGCAGACATAAAAAAAGGGAATCTTCCCAGATTCCCAATCTTAATTAACCTTAAATCTAATACCATGAAAAACATGGTGCAAAGATAGGTCTTTTATGTTATGTAACACAATATTCAAGCAAAAAAGCGTTTGCTTTTCACATTATTTAAGCTTTAAATCTTTCTAAAGGCTTTTTCCAAGCCATTGCTCCCGTTCGGAAGCTACATCGAAACATGGGCACTGCTTCACCCATTCCTCGGGCTCCACCACTCCGTCACCGTCCAGGTCCGGACTCAGGTCCCGGTGTCCTACGATTTCACGAATCGGGTAATCTGCAGCGAGCACCCGCACCAGTACGCGCAAGGAACGCTTCTGCAGGTCGGTACGGGTATCAGCCGCCATTCCCTGCGCATCCAGACCCCCTTCGTAGCAGATCCCGATACTTGTAGCGTTATAACCTTTTGCATGAGCGCCCACCCGCTCCACCGGCCGCATCGTACAAATCTGGCCGTCACGGCGGATGTAATAATGATAACCACAGCCATTGAATCCTCTCTTTCTATGCATTCTGTCCAGCTCGGCAGCCGAGAGCGGGCGGTCCGCTCCCGTTGCCGAACAATGAATCACTATCCGGTCAATTTTTCTCATTTTCTTCCGTTTTATCATGCTCTATCCGATTTCTTCCTGTCAGCACACAGATCAGGCACCGCAGGACCTGCATCAGTATCCATCTAATCCGTTGCGTCATTTTCATCAGTCGTTATCGGGTTTACCATCATACACCAGTCTCGTCGGTCTCTTCTTCGTCAGTCTTGGTTGTTTTCGCGCTCACCCGCTGGAAGGAGAGATTCGAGATGGCACTCTTCAGCGTCGTACCCGGTCGGAAGAGGATACGGGCCTTCGTAATCAGACTGTCATTGTATTCCTCGGCCGTAGTAGCTCCCTTACCGCTCAGACTGATCTGCAGGGAACCCAGGTCTCCCAGGCGGACAATCTCACCTCCCTGCAGTCCTTCACTCACCACATCTTCCAGTGCCGTAAGTACCGCCATGGTATCGGCTCGCGTCACGGTACAGGCTTGCTGGATACGCTCGGCCATTTCACGGATACCCATCACGCCTCTTGCCTGCGCTGTGGCATAGAATTTTCCTGCTACCTCAGGTTCTCTCGGGTCTACACGTTCTACTACTGAATAAGTCACTGCTCTTTCCATACATCCAATGTTTTTGATTGTTTATAATAAGGTAACTGGTAACCGGCTCTTCTGGAAACGCTTCCGTTCCGATTACAGTACAAAGGTAAGCACACCATTTTCTCCGCAGTCGGGTTGCGTCCGTATCTGCCCGATTGCTACCACCTTCAGCTGCCTTCCCGCATTTCTGTCCGTGCTCCCGGAACCAGATGCCCGTTGCCATTCCGGTCCATTCCATTTTTTCCGCTTCACTTTTTCACGGAAAAAAAAGTTGCAAACAAAAAAAACGCTACCTTTGCCGACGTTAACTAATAAAATTGAGCCGATGACTATTGTAAAGAATTTCCAGGAGCTTGAAAATGCACTGAAAGCACATACCTATAACATTGAAATACCGGACGAACAATTGGGAAATGCCGTAGTTCTGGCCGGACGGATTCAGAACGAGACATTGGACAAGGTAATCCTGAAACGCCTCCCCGCAGACGCCTCATGCAGAGTAGCTATAGGCAGAGGCGTAGTCATCCGGGTCGGCAAGGAACTGGCCAACGAAACCCTGCAGACACTGGGACTGTTTGACTCCTACCGTACGGAAGTCGACGTAGAAGATGTAAAAGTACGGAAAGTGAATCTGTATTACAACGCGTAATGCTTCTGCACACCGAATGCTTCAACCCCTACCACACCAATTGCTACTTCCTCACCGATGAGGAAAGCGGCAGCACGGTAGTCATTGATCCGGGATGCTACTTCCGGCGGGAACGGACCCGGGTACAGCACCTCATCCGGCTGAAGGGCTGGCATATCACACAGGTACTCGCTACCCACCTGCATATCGACCATGTATTCGGAACACATTTCCTGACCGAAACTTACGGCTGTCCGTTCGGAGCCTCTCCGTCGGACAATTATTGGATCGACCGGGCACCCGACCGCTGTCGGGAAGTCGGACTGGAAGTCCGTATGCCTTTCGTCTACCCTACTTTTTATCTGGCGCATGGCGATACTGTCCGGTTCGGCAGCGAAACCCTCTCGGTTCTCAGCGTACCCGGACATTCTCCCGGCAGCCTGGTATTCTACAGCCCTACAGCCCGCTGCCTTTTCTCCGGCGATACCTTGTTCCGCAACGGTATCGGACGTACCGACCTTCCCGGAGGCAACCGCCGGTTGCTGATAGAAAGCATCCGGCAGCAGTTACTCTGCTTTCCGGATGATACGGTTGTCTACCCCGGTCATTACGAACCGACCACAGTCGGAGCGGAAAAGGCAATGTTTTTTTAATATTTTCCTACGGCATGCCCTGCCGGTTATGTCCTGTCACAATAACGCCGGATATCCTCTTCTGTCAGATTCAGCTGTGCTGCTATCTCTGCCACACTGAGTCCTTGGCGGGACAATATCTGAATCATGTTACTAATCAGACTGTTCTGCAGCTCAATTTCCTGGGACTTCTGCTCAATTTCCTGAGACTTCTGCTCGATTTCCTGAGACTTCTGCTCAATTTCA
>UMHI01035368.1_pt1 | contig 37282 bp, 24 predicted proteins | sample 1965481 | NCBI WGS metagenome assembly UMHI01 (sample SAMEA4836093, study PRJEB28245) | human gut metagenome | biome: gut microbiome; material: fecal sample | place: Denmark | collected 2008 | reverse complement strand
ATAGGCTACCGGAAAGTGAACGGGTATGCTCCGGAATATGTACCGAAAAGGAATGGAAAATGGGCGACTATCAGGTATTTGTCTATCGCAACGGATGCCCGCTCTGGTATGCCTCCGGGTTTCTGGTCCTCGGATTCGAAGAGTGGAAGAAAATGCCGCTACAGAGCCTCGAGGAGGAACCAGACAGGCGTTACTTCGCCGAGAAGCTGTGCCTGAGCGAATGGTGGACGAAAATCCACCAGTTCACGTTCCAGACAGATTTCATCCGGGAAATCATCCGGAAACTCCGCCTCCACGCCGAAAAGAAGCACCCGGACCCGCATTGGCTGGTCGTCTGCGAAGACACGAAGGGCAAGGCACTCGCCTCGGTCCTGCTCCCCAGACACTTCGGCGACAACCGGCTGGACGAGCGCTATGTCCTCCCCCTGGAGGAACTGGTATCGGGCGCTATCCAGTGGGAACGCCTGAACACGGAAATCGGCCGGAACAGGGTGGTCGTGGTAAGGATACCGGAACTGGCTTACAACGACAGGACCGTGAACCTGCTGTCTCTGTTTGCCTCCCTCCTGCAAGACGGGCACTTCGGCGACGTCGGCTTCATCTTCCAGGGAACGGAAAAGGCGGTGAAAGAATTGCGCCAGCAATGTACGCGGATGGATGCCCTGTTTGCCGAAGAGCAGACCTTCCGTGTACAGACGGACGGGATTCAGGAAACGATAGCCCGCCTGGAAGGCCAGTATGACGAGACGCTGTATTCCGAATGGGAAGACCCGTCTGAACGGAGTGCCGAAGAGGAACTGAACCGGCTGGTGGGACTCCGACGCCTGAAGGAGGACATGGAAGAGGCCCGGATGATGGCTCTCTTCCTGAAGGAACGGAAAGAACTGTGTCTTGAGCAACGGGGCGAAAGCCGTCACCACATGCTGTTTCTGGGAAATCCCGGTACGGGAAAAACCACGGTAGCCCGGCTGGTAGGACAGATATATCACCGCATGGGGCTGCTCTCTAAAGGCCATACCGTGATAACCTGCCGCACCAACCTGGTAGGCGAATACATCGGCCATACGGAGAAGCGCATGAAAGAGGTGCTGGAGGAAGCCAGAGGAGGTGTCTTGTTCATCGACGAGGCCTACACCCTGGTATCTCATGAACAGGAATCGAACGATTACGGCAAAGAGGTTATCCACGCCCTGCTTACGGTACTTTCAGAGCCGAATCCGGATATGATTATCATCCTGGCCGGATATGAAGACAAGATGAAGAACCTGCTCCGGATGAACCCGGGGCTGAAAGACCGTTTCCCCCTGCAATTTCACTTTGACGATTATTCTTCGGACGAATTGCTGGAGATAGCGCACCGGACCCTGAAAGACCGGAACTTCGCGCTGACTCCGGAAGCCGACAGGTGCCTGAAGGACCTGATTGAAAAGGCTTCGGCCCGGCGCGACGAGCATTTCGGGAACGGCCGGTGGGTACACAACCTCATCGAGCAGGGCCTCATCAAGAGCATGGCCAGACGGGTGATGTCCCGCTTCTCGCCTGCCGTTGCCGGACGGGAACTCTTCAGCACGATAGAGCTCAGCGACGTGGAAGATGCCGGACAGCGTTTCCTGAGCACACGGGAGGCAAAGCTTACCCCTCCGGCTCCCCGCATCGGGTTCCGTGCCTGACGGGGCATCAAAAAACCCTGACACCGTCTTACTGAACGGTATCAGGGTTTTCACGTTTTCAGCCTGCGCTTATCGCCGGAATCAGTGGGCAAAGAGTCCTTCTACAGGAAGTTCCTTTCCGTCTTCGCCCGATACCTTCAGACTCAGGGTTCCGCCATTATGGTCAAAATAGCGGACAACTACCGGGTGATAACCGGCTTTCAGGGCCTTCTGTCCCACCAGCTCGCGCGGGGAGTGCGGGCCGTCGTTATCGACCACCATTTCCTCGTCAATCATCAGGTAGCTGCCGTCGTCGGAGAGCAAGGCAAAGGTATAGATGCCGTCCTGAGGCACCTGGATGTAACCGGTAATCTCCAGACCGATGTTGCCGCTCACGCTTTCGGGAATGGTGACAGAAGCACTTTCGTACTCACCCTTCAACGGAGCCTGGGTGATTTCGGCACACTTGTCGCCCTTGTAGTCGTACCAGGCTACTTTCAGCCCTTTCTTTTCGGGTTTTACACCGGCAGCCGGAGCGTATTCGCTCTTGATGAAACGGGTCTTTACGATGTCTCCCTTCTTGCCGTTCGGACGGAAGGTACGGAACGTGAAGTCGGTCGTTTCTGTTACGGTGACAGGGCCTTCGTACTTGGCAGAAGCCTGTGTAGGGATGCTGCCGTCGGTGGTATAATAGATGGAAGCGCTCTTGTCCAGACACTCGATGGCTACTTTTCCCTCGCCGATGAAGGTATTGGTTTCATAGAAGCCCTCCAGGTCGGGAATCCGGTAATTGATATTCATCGTATTCAGGCGGTCGAAATGAGCGGCCATGCGTGCCGTGAAGCCGTTCCAGTCTTTCTGTGCCGGATTGCTCCATCCCAACTCGGCGATAGCCAGCATACGCGGAGCCGCCATGTAGAGCATCCGTTCGCGCGACGGAATCCATTCGCACCAGATATTGCCCTGCACACCCATAATCAGGTCTTTCTGGGCATCGGTCATTCCTTCCAGTTCCGGATTATAGTCGTAGATATTGATGACACTCTTCTTGTCCTGCTGATAATCGAGGTAGAACGGTGCGTTCGGTGTATAGATGACCTTATTGCCGTGGGCTGTAGCAACCTTCGAAGCATCCTTCGACCAGCTTCTCCACCACATTACGGTAGAGGTTTCGGACAATCCGCCCTCGATGATTTCATCCCAGCCGATCATCTCCTTGCCGTTCTCGTTGAAGAACTTCTCCATGGTATGGGTGAACCAGGCCTGGAGTTCTTCTTCGTTCTTCAGGTTATTGTCGCGCATGCGGCGCTGGCAGTCGGGACATTTCTTCCAGTTGGTCTTTTCCACCTCATCGCCGCCGATGTGTACATACTTGTAGGGGAAGAGCGCAAAGATTTCCTTGTATACATTCTTGCAGAACTCGATGGCGGAATCCTTACCCGGGCAGGCAGGCGAACTGAAGGTGGTTCCCCATCCTACCTTATCGGTACAGGCCACGCCCTTGTAATTGCTCACGGCGGCCAGCATGTGTCCCGGCATATCTACTTCGGGCAACACGTCGATGCCTCTCACGGCCGCGTAATTTACGATGTCACGAATCTGGTCTTGTGTATAGAAGCCGCCGTACAGGGTATCTCCGTTCTCTACATGCAGGTATTTGGCAGGGATTTCATAATCCGGATTGTCCTGCTCCCGGGCGTACTGCATGCAGCTACGGTCGTGGCTGTTAAATTTTCTCCAGGCCCCTTTTTCCGTGAGCAACGGATATTGCTTGATTTCGATGCGCCAGCCCTGGTCATCGGTCAGATGCCAGTGGAACTTGTTCATCTTATAGAGTGCCATCAGGTCCAGGAGTTCCTTTACCTCGTCCGCATCGTAGAAGTGACGGGACACGTCGAGCATCAGTCCGCGCCAGCCGTAACGGGGAGCATCTGTAATGCTCACGGCCGGAACCGCCCAGTCTGTACCGGTAACGACCTGCTTCGACTCGATGGCGGCCGGGAAGAGCTGCCGGAGGGTCTCGATACCCGCAATGACACCGGCATATCCGTGGCCGGCTATCTCTACTCCGCTACCCGTAGCGTTCAGCGTATAGCCTCCTTCTTTCCCCTCTCCGGTGAGAGACAGGCGGATGTCTCCTTCGCCCTTTTCGGTCTGAAGGGTATATCCCGTAGCGGTAGACAGGATTTCTGCCAGATAACCGGCCGCGGGAGCCAACGCGTCGTCGGAATATCCGATAACGGTATTGTCCTTCAGTACAAAGGCACCTTTACTTACCTCCACCTGATTAGGCAAAGGAATGATTTCCACATCGCTTACCGTAACGTTTTCGCTACAAGCGCTGAAGCTCAACAGACCGGCCAACGCCAATGTGCCCGCTATCAAGCCACATGAACTTTTTTTCATAAGCATAGAATTTGGTTAGAAATTAGAAATTTCATGCAAGTTATCAAGAAAATCCTGAACATACAAGAAAGGGGACGGAAATATGGCAATTTTCTGATAATCATCCATTACTCAACTTTCGCAAGCTCAAGTTGCAGTTGACGAGCAACAAGTTGACGAGTTGACAAGGTATTTGTAGCGATCCATTTCAGGTGGCACTTCATCAAACAGGGCATTTCAGCCTTGTAGACTTGTTGACTGAAGCCTTGTCAACTAGTAAGTTGAGCACTTGCGAAACTTAAAATCCATTAAAAAAACGTCCGTTCGTTTAAAGCCATACGAACGGACGTTTTCCCGCAAACAAACGGACGAACGGATTGAAACGTCCGTTTGTTTTTCAGTATCATAAACCGGTCAGAAAGTCACTACATTCATCATCTTGTCTACCAGCATACCGTCGGCAGGTTGCAGGTTGTAGGTGTAATCCTTCTTGGCCTTGAAACGGATAAGCAGCAGCTGGTTGTCGCCTTCCAGGTACGGTTGCTCACCGATGTTGACGAAGGTAGGATACAAGGCCTTCACGCCGTTGGTATGCAGGCGGTCGTTCGTCATGTTCTTCATGGCTTCGATGCCCGGAGTCTCGATACCCAGGTATTCCAGTTCTTCCGGATTATACGGCAACGCGAAGCTGAAGGCATTGACCGAACGGAGTCCCTTACCGCTGACTTCCAGTGTCACGGTTTCGCCGGCACGGTAAGTCTTCTTCTGCGGAGTCACTACCAGCGAACCTTCTACGGCAGGAATCTGACGGCTGCTTACTCCCGATTCCAGTTCGATACCTACGGCCGAGATATCGTAAGCGTCAATCAGGCCGTTCTCGTTCAGGTCGCCCTTGCTGATGTAGCCTTCGTAATCGGAATCTCCCTTGCGCAGACCGGTATAGTTCATGTACGAAGTCAGGTCGTTATGGTCAATCTTCTTATCGTTGTTGATGTCGCCCGGTATGAAGGTATCGGTACCCGGTACGCGGAAGACATAGAGTTCACGGCCGGAGCCGAAGTTGCCTACCGCCTGGCTGACGGCTATCTTGATGTAGCGGGCCACCGGTTGCGTAGTGAAGGTGAAATGTTTCACATCGCCACCCTGCCAGTCGAAGGTGCCGGCAGATGTCCATTCCGTGCGGTCCATGCTATAGAATACTTCGCCCTTCTGCAAGGTTCCGTTACCACCGTCCAGACGAGGCAAGTAATCGAAACGGTCGAGGGTATTGATGCTCTTCAGGTCGATAACCAGGTCGAACGGTACGGCTGCCTTGCTCCATTCGGTATGCCAGGCGTCGGTCTCGTCGAAATTGAACAAGCGGCGGACAGGTTGTCCCGGCTGGTTCGGACAAGAGGTTTCGCCCTTGATGCCGCGGATGGCGAATTCCAGCGGGTCGGACTTGGTCTTTCCGCTGAAGCTGCTCCATTCCGAGGCTCCCGAAGCGTTGACCGAACGGATGCGGAACGCATAGTCTGTCTCTACCTTCAAGTCTTCGAACGTAAGGCTGTTCTGGCGGATGGTAGAATAAATCATGCCTTCGGATTCGATTTCATAATAATCGGCTCCAGGTACCGGTTCCCAGGTAGGAGTCAGGGTATAGGCTCCGGCATTTTCATCGGTAATCCGTGCCTGAGGTGCCTGCAAGGCTCCGGTCTGCTTCAGGAGTCTGTCGGCCGGCGCAAACGCAAAGCCTTTCATTTCTACCTGTACCCTATCAGCAGTCACATCTACCGCATGAAGCTTGACGTGTACCACCGGATTCTTCCGGATCTGTACGGAAGCGAAATCGGAACCTTGTGTCGCGAAGCGGTTCAGTTCCGGGGCTTCTTCGTAATAATAGACATCGGTACCCTGCTCGAATGCCTCGCGGGAAGAAACGGCCTGTAGCTTGACGCTCTTCTTGCCGATACGGGCTACCAGCGATTTCGGAGCCTGAGTGACATTGATGCGCAATTCCGTAACGCGTTCCTTCACCATTCCGTCGTACATGCCTTCGGTAGGCTCGATGATAACCGTTACCTTGTCGCCCTCCTGCTCGGAACTGATGCGGGTAACCGTAGAGTAACCTTCCCGATAGGCTTCCGTGGTTCCGTCGTCGTCGTATTCAACGAAAGATGTCTTTCCCTGCGGATAGATTTCATAGATACGCAGGTCTTTCGGCCACTGGCTCACGTTGTTGTGTTCTTTGGTAAGCGGCAGGATGGCCCCCATCTTGATGAAGACCGGAAGTTTCCAGAGCGGAGCCTCGAAATTGTTGATGACGCGTCCTCCCGTATACTTGTCGCCGGTGAAGTAATCCACCCATTCGCCTTCCGGCAGGTAGATGCCGTTGCGGATGTCGTTCCCCTGCTCGTCGGCTTCGGTATTGCAATAGACTGGAGCCACCAGCACGAACGGGCCGTACAGGAACTGGTAGCGGGTAGCCGGTCCGTAGGTATAACCGTTCGGGTAATCCAGGAACATGGCACGTATCATCGGTTTGCCATCTACCGATTCGCGGGCGATGCTATAGGCGTATGGCATGAAGGCCGACTTCATCTTCAGGTACATGCGGTTGATGGAAGCGGCCGGTTCGCCCAGAATGTGCGGATATTTCGGGTTGGCTCCCCATCCGTCCATGTTCAGCTGCATCGGCGTGAAAGTCTTCCACTGGAAATCGCGGACATTGACCGGTACATTCTTACCTCCGAAGATACCGTCCATATCCGAAGTGATGTTCGGCTGACCGGAAAGTCCGGAACAGATATAGGTCGGGATGTGGAAACGGATGTATTCCCATTCGCCTCCGGTCTGGTCGCCCGACCAGATACCTGCATAGCGCTGGGTACCTGCCCATCCGTCCAACGAAATGATGAACGGGCGCGCGTTCTTTCCGTAATACGGCATGATTTCGCCTACATCGGCCACACCGTTCAGTCCGAAGGAATAACCGGCGCCTACCCAGGCTACATCGGTCTTGAGCACCCGTACACCGGCATCACGCACTTCGCGCACGATGTCACGTTGCAACAATGCCTCTACCCCCTTCTTGGGATGCAGGTCCGATTGTGTCCAGAGTCCGATTTCCACCCCTTTCTGACGGGCATAATCGCCCAGAGACTTCAGGTTCTCGACATTGCCTTCCAGGGTCTCGGTCTGTCCGTATCCGGCTCCGTAACCGTCGTTCGGAAGAATCCAGCCCAACGGCATATCGTGAGCCTCGTAACGGTCGATGACGGCACGGGCCGAGAACTGGTAATTGTTCTTCTCTCCGTTCAGCGATTCCTTGATACCTCCGTTGTCCTTCTGGCTTTCCACGTATTTCTTACCGTCCTCGAAGAGGATGCCTTTCTCCGCATCTTCCTTCCAATAGTCACGGTTGTAGGCATTGAGGTGTCCTTCGTAGAAACCGAATTTCGGCAACAGGACGGGATGACCGGTCAGCTGATAAAAGCTGTTGAGCAGAGATACCGGTGTATCGTCCAGCCAGAAGAAACAATCCAGGTAAGGAGTATCGTGGCTGAGCAATACCGTGCCCGGACGGGAAGCTCCGAAATCATACTTTCCGGGAGCGAAGGTATATCCCATCATACCGTAACCGCGGGTAGACCAATAGAACGGAGTCGGCGAAGCCACACCCCCGTCGGTCCACTGGTTGGTATTGACAATCTCGATGGCTTGTCCTTTATGCGAGAAGCGTCCGTTCTGCACACCGCCACCATAAAAATATTCATCGGGATTTTCTTTCAGGGAAAGGATGACCTGCTGGCCGGTAAACTGAACCGGCGCCGTTTCTTCTACCACGGCTTTTCCGCTGGCCAGGTCGCGGATACAGAAGAGTCCGCTCTGCTTATCGATTTCTACGGCAATGGAAGAGGTAGCAACGGTAATCTTCCCCTGTTCGTCCTTACATTGCAACGTACCCGGATTCCGACGCGGATTGTCTACCAGAATCTGAGCGGGCGGTACAGCTTCGGGGTCGCGGACAATACCTCCGGCATTATCCTGGAAGAAACGTACCATATTCTCGCCATAGAAATCGAGCATCATACGTTGCTGATTGGAGAACAAAACTTCGACGGTAGTCGGGTTGAGCAACGTCGCACCGCTCACAAGCGGTTGTTGTTGCCCTACTGTCGTCTGCGACGAGCTGAACGGGACGGTTGTCCCTACCGCCGGAGCTGCCAGACAGACAGGCAAGGTGAGCACCAACGCCCACACTTTCGGTTCATTTTTCATAGGGTCTTTTTTAGTTATGAGTTTATCATAGTTCCGAATGGGCAAAATTACAATTAAAATCCGTTCCACAAACGTTTGAGGCCCAAAAAGCAAATAACCGGAACATCTATCTGAAGTTTTTAACATTCCAGACAGATATTCCGGCTATTTCTTGAAAAATTTTAATTATTCAGCCGTTATTCCGAAATTTTTCTTCCGGGAAAGTAAGTTTCCATCAGAGCGATGAAACCGGCATCTCCCTTGAGTGAAGCCAGGTCCTCCTCTGCCTCCAGCTCCTGCCAGGTGATAGGATGATGGCTAGCCAAGGCCGCCCTCAATGTCTGCAACGCATCTTCCTTGCGTCCTGTCAAGGCATACAGGCAAGCCAGATTATAGATGGCACTGGTATCACCCGCCATGGCAATTACCTGTTTCAGCAGACCTTCTATCTGTTCAGCATCCTGATTCAAGGAACCTCTCAACCGGGCCAGGTCAGAGATAGCCAACGCATAATTATAGATAATGAGCGCATTGCCGGGCTGAAGCTCCATTGCCTTCTGGTATTTTACCAATGATTCCTCAAACGGTTTTTCATCTTTCCTGATGTCTCCCTGTGCAGAAAGCGCGTTTCCCCAGTTGTAATAGAAAGCCGGGAAACTCTCCTGCAATTCTACGGCCTTGGTAAACTTTTCATAGGATTCATCGAATAAGGTATCGTCTCCCTTCATGCTGGCCAAATCAGAAATCGCCACTCCCCAGTCATTGTAAGCCAGCGCATTGTCCGGCTGGAGTTCTACCGCTTTCGCATATTTCTCGAAAGAAGAAAGGAAAATGGCCTCATCTCCCTTCAACATGGCCAGACGGGAAAGCAGGTTCGCCCATTTATAATACACCGGAACATATTCCGGATGAAACTTTTCTACGATGGCAAATTTCTCAACGGCCTCCAGAAAGACCGATTCGCGTCCGGTCATCAGTGCCAGTTCGGACAGGGCCATTCCCCAGTTGTCATAGATGGCGGCATCCCGTGGAGCATAACGTAAGGCTTGTATGTATTTCTGGAAGGCTTCCTGAAAAATGCCCGGGTTTCCCATCACTTTTCCAAAATCGGCCAATGCATTGGCCCAGTTATTCAGCAACAAAGGATTACGAGGCTCCAGACTGGAAGCTTTCGCATATTTCTTACAGGCTCTTTTAAACAGGTTCTCGTCTTTTCTCATTTTAGCCAGCGCAAGCAACGATTCTCCCCAGTTGTTATAGGCAGGGGTATACCGCTTTTCCAGATTGACTGCTTGACTGTAACAGACACATGCCTCCTCGAAACGGTTTGTACTTTGGGCATGATATCCTTGTTCGAACCATTCCTGTGCGGTGGGTTTCTTTACCCGCTTTCCAGTAACCGGTTCAGTTTCTTTTTTATTCTGAGCTTCTTTCAGCATAATGTAATGGTATTAGAACGGACGCTTGTCCTCAAAAAATTAATGGTCTCTCTGTACAGACGGATTCTTCCAGCCAGGAAAAACGTTCGTATACTCCCCCAACCAAGAAGAAAGCCGCTTGATTTGTGCCCAAAAATACGGAAATATTCCATTCTACAAACTTCCAGTCTGCATTTTTTTTCTGACAAGCCGGAAAGGAGAACGACCGGCAATCACCTTGTGCCTCTCTTAAAGGAATAGCTTTCAGATATATAAACCGTATCCGGACCTGTTGACTCTAACATGGACGGCCCGGGAAATACCTTCCCTGACTTTTCCGAAACGCCGCCGGCATCAAGCCCGCCATTCATATTATCGGACAACTCTTCCAGCCGGAAAATAAAAAAGCCCCTGAAAACACCGTTTTCAGAGGCTTCTTCCCGAAAGTACACCCTCAGGGATTCGAACCCTGGACCCACTGATTAAGAGTCAGTTGCTCTACCAACTGAGCTAAGAGTGCTTCTTTGTTTTTGCGGTTGCAAAGGTAAGTGCTTTTATTGAAATGGCCAAACTTTTTTACATAAAAAATTACACTTTTTTACTATCTTCCTTTCTACCAGCCGTTTCCGGAAAGCAAGGAAAAGGTTTTTAACGGTTAATCAGCAAATCTCTAAGATTCGTCTCCAGCCGTGCTTCCACTTCTTCTACGGGAACTTCATGCCCCAGTTCCTGACGGATAGATGTCACACCTTTATCTACGAAACCACACGGATGAATATAACGGAAATACTCCAAATCCGTATTTACGTTCAAAGCCAATCCGTGCATCGTAATGAAGTGGCTGCTCCGTACTCCCATTGCGCAGATTTTCCTCTCCTTCGGTGTTCCGACATCCAACCATACACCGGTAGCCCCGGAAACACGTCCTGCCTTTATCCCATACAAGGCACAAACCCGGATAACCGCTTCTTCCAATACATCCAGATAAGCCTTCAGCCCCAGATGGTAATCCTCCAGATTCAGAAGCGGATAACAGACCAGTTGCCCCGGTCCATGGTACGTAATGTCTCCTCCCCGGTCAATATGGAACAACTCTGCATGAATACGCTCCAGCTGTTCATCCGTCAACAACATATTTGTCTCTTTGCCATGCCGCCCCAATGTATAGACATGCGGATGCTGGCAGAAAATCAACCGGTTTTCGTAAGGCAAGCCTTTCTCACGGGCCGATACCAGCGAATCAAACAATTCCGTCTGCCGTTTCCAGGCTTCACCATAGGGAATCATCCCCCAATATTCTGTCTTCATAATCAGTTCTCCTATATTCAGAAACTTGTCTGGACACTCCGGCATACGATGTCTCAAGACATCCGGCAAATGCCGGAGCGGGTCAGACAAGCTCTTTGTTACCGACGGCAAGTTAACAAAAATCCTGAATATACGCCTCTTTCTCATGAAACTTCTTCTGCCTTTATTCCAAATATGCCCTCCACATGTTACTTTTCTGTTTTTTTGGCAGAAAGAAATACCTTTTTTGATGGCTAATTCACGAAGTTATCTTATATTTGTAATATCTAGCAATAAAGTTGCAACCACAAAATTTAAAAGAACAACATGAAAAAATCAAACGAACTGTTTCTCAAGACAATGGGACTTGCTTCGGCCCTCATCCTTGCCCAAGGATGTACCAAACAGACAACCGAAAAAGCCCTGACTACAGAAACACTGACTTGCGATACGACCGTTTTCCTGAAAGAAGATGTAAAAAGCTCACCTTCGTGTAAAATAAACTATAGCCTGGCATTCTTCAAAATGCGTCAGGCTACAGACTCTGTAACGCTTAAATCCAACGCACAGCTGATTAAAGCCATCGAAGAAGGTATGCCCGCTACGCAAAATCCGCAGGAATTCGTACAACACTTGAAAGATACCCTGATAACCAACTACCGGCAGGACCTGGAGGATTTATATGAGTACGACCTCCGCAACGGCCTGAAAGACCATGAACTCCCGGGATGGTACAATTATGAATATGGTATCAATTCTACCCTGACTGAAGGGAAAGACCATGTATGGAACTATAAGGTGGGCCATTTCGCATACACCGGAGGAGCTCATCCGAACAGTTACCAGAAATGGATTAACCTGACCGACCAGGGTGAAGTACTGACCAAAGAGCAGGTATTCCTGCCCAATACGGAAGCAGCTGTATGCGAACTGATCCTGAAAGAGCTGATCCGTACGGCCTGTGAACGAGTTGAGACCGATACCATCACCAGCATCGAAGGACTACAGGAATACGGCATCCTGCAGATGAACGGGCTCTACCTGCCAGACAACTTCCTGTTGGAGAAAGAAGGCATCCGTTTCCTGTATAATCCTTATGATATCGCTCCGTATGCGTTAGGAAACTTTGAGCTCCTGGTACCTTATCAAGAACTGAATACCTACCTTATCAAGCATTAAGAATCTTATGGACATCATCCTTAAATATTTTCCCAAGTTGACTGACATCCAGAAAGAACAGTTTGCAGCCCTTTATGACCTGTATACTGACTGGAACAGCAAAATCAATGTCATCTCACGTAAAGATATCACCAATCTGTACGAGCACCATGTATTGCACTCATTGGGTATAGCTGAAATCATCCGCTTCAAACCTGGCACTTCTTTGATGGACCTTGGCACGGGCGGCGGATTTCCGGGTATTCCTCTGGCTATCCTCTTTCCCGAATGCCGATTCCACCTGGTAGACAGCATCGGGAAAAAGGTGAAAGTGGCAACCGAAATCGCACAAGCCATTGGCCTGAAGAATGTAACGACCCGTCATTGCCGGGCAGAAGAAGAAAAACAGCAGTTCGACTTTGTTGTCAGCCGGGCCGTCATGCCATTGGCAGACCTGCTGAAGATTATCCGGAAAAATATCCGGAAAGAACAAATCAACGGTTTGCCAAACGGACTCATCTGCCTGAAGGGAGGAGAACTGGAACACGAAATCATGCCAGTAAAACACAAAGCGCTCATTTATGACCTGAAGGACTATTTCGACGAAGAATATTTCGAGACCAAAAAAGTAGTGTATGTAACCATCAACGGATAAAGAGCCATGAAAATCAAACGATTTGAATTCAACATGTTTCCGGTGAACTGTTATGTACTTTCCGACGAAACACGTGAAGCCGTAGTCATCGACGCCGGATGCTTCTATCCGGAAGAAGGAGAACAGCTGAAAAAATACCTTAACGAAGAAGGGCTCCAGCTGAAACATGTACTGAATACCCATCTGCATCTGGACCACATCTTCGGCAACGCTTTCCTGATGCGTAAATTCGGACTGAAGCCTGAGGCAAACCAGGCAGACGAATTCCTACTTGCCCGCGCAGCCGACCATTGCCGCATGTTCGGTTTCCGAATCAATGAAGAACCCGCGCCACTGGGAGGCTATATCGCCGACGGAGACGAAATCTGTTTCGGAAACTCCAGGCTGAAAGCGATAGCAGCCCCGGGACATTCACCCGGAAGTCTGGTATTCTACGATGAGAAGGACGGATGCATGTTCAGCGGTGACGTGCTTTTCCGGGGAAGTATCGGACGGACGGACCTGGACAGAGGAAGTTTCGAAGACATCAGAAACAGCATCTGCAACCGACTGTTCACCTGCCCGGACAATACCATAGTATATCCAGGCCATGGCGAACAGACTACCATCGGCTACGAAAAGAAAAACAATCCTTATTTCCAATAATTCTGTAATCAACCACTTAAATCATACATTATGAAAACAGCAACTTTTGCCAACCGTCATATCGGCATTTCGGAAGAGGATTATCCGAAGATGCTGGAAAAAATCGGGGTGAAGAGTCTTGACGAACTGATAGACCGGACCATACCGACAAACATCCGCCTGAAAGAGCCGCTCCAACTGGAACCGGCAATGACCGAACGTGAATTTGCAGAACATATAGGAAAACTGGCTGCCCTGAACCAACCGTTCAAGACCTATATCGGAGCAGGCTGGTACGACACCGTAACACCGGCGGTCATCCAGCGGAACGTATTCGAGAATCCGGTATGGTATACTTCCTACACACCTTACCAGGCCGAAATCTCACAGGGACGCCTGGAAGCTTTGCTGAACTTCCAGACCGTTATCAGTGACCTGACAGGCATGCCATTGGCGAACTGTTCTTTATTGGATGAAGCTACCGCTGCCGCTGAAGCGGCTACCATGATGTTCGGACTACGTAGCCGTGCCCAACAGAAAAATGGCGCAACAACGCTGTTCGTAGATGAAGAGGTCTTTCCCCAGACTCTGGCGGTCATCCGGACACGTGCCCTGCCACAAGGCATCCAGGTACAGGTGGGCAAGTACAAGGAACTGGATTTCACACCGGATATATTCGGCTGTATCATTCAATATCCCAACAATAGCGGAAACATCGAAGACTACCGTGAGTTTACCCGTCAGGCACACGAAGCCGGTTGCAAGGTAGCCGTAGCGGCAGACATCATGGCGCTGGTATTGCTGGTACCTCCCGGCGAATGGGATGCAGACATCGTTTTCGGAAGTTCCCAACGATTGGGTACTCCACTTTTCTACGGTGGACCTTCTGCCGCCTATTTCGCTACCCGCGACGAGTATAAGCGCAACATGCCGGGACGCATCATCGGACTCTCCAAAGACAAATACGGACATACCTGCTACCGCATGGCCCTGCAGACACGTGAACAACACATCAAACGTGAAAAGGCTACATCAAACATCTGTACGGCACAGGCCTTGCTAGCTACCATGGCTGGTTTCTATGCCGTCTACCACGGACCGGACGGAATCAAGGAAATAGCGAAGCGTATCCATAGTATGACCAATTGCCTGAACAAGCAATTGGCCAAATTAGGATATGTACAGAAAAACGAACTTTTCTTCGATACCCTCCGTCTGCAATTACCGGACAATGTGTCTACGCAAAAACTACAGACCATCGCCATGAGCAAGAAAGCGAATTTCCGCTATTTCGACAATGGCGATGTAGGAATCAGCATTGATGAAACAACTACCCTGGCAGATATCAATCACCTGCTGAATATTTTCGGTATCGCCGCCGAAACAAACATTCAGGAGATAACCGATATTCCGGAGACATCGTCCCTCACTCGGGAACTGAGAAGACGTACAGGATTCCTGTCGCATGAAGTATTCAATAAATATCATACCGAAACCGAAATGATGCGTTACATCAAACGGCTGGAACGTAAAGATATTTCATTAATCCACTCCATGATTTCATTGGGCTCCTGCACCATGAAACTGAATGCCGCCGCCGAAATGCTTCCGCTAAGCAATGCCGGCTGGATGAACGTACACCCATTGGTACCGAAAGAACAGGCAGAAGGTTATCAGCAACTTATCTATCGTCTGGGCGAACAACTGAAAATCATCACCGGATTCGCAGGTATCACATTCCAACCTAATTCCGGAGCCGCCGGAGAATACACCGGCCTGCGTATCATCCGCAGTTACCTGGAGAGCATCGGTGAAGGGCATCGAAACCTGGTACTGATTCCAGCGTCAGCACATGGTACGAATCCTGCATCAGCAGTACAGGCCGGTTATCAGCCTCTGGTCTGTGCCTGCGATGAACGAGGCAATGTGGACCTGAAAGACCTCCAAGAAAAAGCAGAGGCTCACAAAAATGAACTGGCAGCGCTGATGATTACTTATCCGTCTACACACGGTATATTTGAAACAGACATCGCTGAAATCTGCCAGATTATCCACCGTTGTGGCGCACAAGTATACATGGATGGAGCCAATATGAATGCCCAGGTGGGATTGACCAATCCTGCTACCATCGGCGCTGACCTTTGCCATCTTAACCTTCATAAGACCTTTGCCAGTCCGCATGGAGGAGGCGGACCAGGTGTAGGGCCTGTCTGCGTAGCAGAACACCTGATACCGTTCCTTCCGGGACATGCTTCTTTCGATCACGAAGAGAACGAAGTGGCTGCCGCTCCTTACGGAAGTGCCGGCATCCTGCCTATCACCTATGCCTATATCTGCATGATGGGTACCGAAGGGCTGACCCGTGCCACACAAGTAGCCATACTGAACGCCAACTATCTGGCTGCCTGCTTCGAAGAGGCATATGGTACTGTCTATCGGGGAGCAAACGGCTATGTGGGACACGAAATGATTCTGGAATGCCGGAAATTGCACGAAGAAAGCGGCATCAGCGAGAATGATATCTCCAAGCGGCTGATGGACTACGGCTACCACGCTCCTACCCTTTCCTTCCCTGTACATGGTACCTTGATGATTGAACCGACGGAAAGTGAAAGTCTGGCCGAGCTGGACAACTTTGTAGAAGTTATGCTGAAAATCCGGGAAGAAATAGAGGAAATAAAACGGGGAGACGCCTCTGCCGACGACAATGTGCTGGTGAACGCTCCACATCCGGAATATGAAATAGTAGCCAACGAATGGGAGCACAGCTATAGCCGTGAAAAAGCTGCTTACCCTATCCCAAGCGTACGCGAAAACAAGTTCTGGATAAATGTGGCCCGTATAGACAACACCCTGGGCGACCGCAAACTGCTTCCTACCCGTTACGGTAACTTCAACTGAAAAGCAGAAAACTGATTCATAAAAAAAGCGTCATAGCTTCTTCCTCTTTCGGGATAGATTGGCTATGACGCTTTCTGTTTATCAAGTTGTCCGATTAAGACAATCCTTCAATTTCTCCATTTACAATATCGATATGCAACGCCTGAGGTTCTTTCGGCAATCCAGGCATACGCATGATTTCACCGGCTACCATTACCAACATTTCAGCTCCGGCATTGATAACGATATCACGTACCGTAAAGTTGAATCCGGAAGCTACCCCATACAACTTAGGATCGGTAGAGAACGAATATTGGGTTTTGGCGATACAAATCGGGAAATGTGTATATCCCAGTTCCTCAATCATCTTCAGTTTCTTACGGGCAGCCGGGCCAAAGAGTACCTGTTTCGCTCCATATAAGTTCAAAGCAATCTTACGCACTTTTTCTTCCACTGAATCTGTTTCATCGTAAGCGAATGTCAAAGGTTTCGACGGCTGTTTTTCAATGGTATCTACTACCAGATTTGCCAGGTCTACAGCCCCTTCGCCTCCTTCCATAAAGGCATTGTTGATGGCAAAACCGATTCCCTTTTCTGCACAATGCTGGCGCACATAATCCAGTTCTTCATCGGTATCGTTGGCATAGCGGTTGAAAGCAACGACAACGGTCTGTCCGAACGATTGCAGATTCTCGATGTGTTTGTCCAAATTCTTCAAGCCCTCTTTCAAACCTTCCATATTCGGTTCCTTGATTTCGTCTACACTCACACCACCATGCATCTTCAAGCCTTGAGCCGTAGCTACCAATACAGTCAGTTTCGGTTGCAGGCCTGCCTTACGACACTTGATATCATAAAATTTCTCTGCTCCCAAATCGGCACCGAAACCGGCTTCCGTAATAACATAGTCGCCAAAAGTCATAGCCAATCGGGTAGCCAGCACTGAATTACATCCGTGGGCAATGTTGGCAAACGGTCCACCGTGAACAAAAGCAGCAGTATGTTCGGTAGTCTGAACCAGATTCGGAGACAAGGCATCCTTCAGCAATACAGTAATAGCACCTGCTACTCCCAGATCTTTTACCGTAAACGGCTTGCCTTCGATTGTGAATCCCAGCAAAATATTTTCAATACGGCGACGCAAATCAGCTTCACCGGTAGCCAGACACAAGATAGCCATGATTTCGGAAGCCGGTGTAATATCAAAACCAGATTCACGCATAACACCGTTTGTCTTTCCTCCCAATCCAGTCACAATGTAACGCAAACCACGGTCGTTCACATCCAGGACGCGGTTCCAAAGCACTTCCTTCATGGCAAAACCGTTGTCACGATTCTGATACATATAGTTATCCAGCAAAGCAGCAATCATGTTGTGGGCTGATGTAATGGCATGGAAATCTCCTGTAAAATGAAGGTTTATCTTATCCATCGGCAATACCTGAGCATAACCACCTCCGGCAGCTCCACCCTTCATACCGAAACAAGGACCCAATGACGGTTCACGTAAGGCACAGATGGCCTTCTTACCGATTTTATTCAAGCCTAATGCCAAACCGATAGACACAGTGGTTTTACCGATACCGGCTTTAGTTGGAGTGATGGCTGTCACCAGAATCAGGTTACTCTTGTTTACCTTCTCTTCATCAATCAAAGTTTCGGGTACTTTGGCAATGTAACGGCCATAATTCTGGATTTCCTCTACTGGAATGTCATAATCGCGAGCTACCTGTTTAATCTTGGTCAACTCTATACTACGTGCAATTTCTATATCAGATTTCATAACGTTGAAAATTTAAAGCCACAAAGGTAGAAAAAAAATAAGACTTTCCATCAAAACCCCCCATCAGTCGGTAGAAAAATTCAGTTTTTGATACAGGACAACTTTTGAAATACCAAAGTTGCGTAACTTTGGCAACGATATACAAGACGTCTGGTAAACAATAATATTAAAACATCTTATACACGTACATTATGATGCAACACATCTCTTCTGCCGCATATGCAGATTCCAAGCCTCATTACGAACTCCTGGACGGATTACGAGGAGTCGCCGCACTGTTAGTTCTTTTTTATCACATTTTCGAAGGACTCTCTTTTGCAGCCGGTGGGACTCCCATTACTGTTATCAACCACGGTTATCTGGCGGTTGACTTTTTCTTTATCCTCTCGGGATTTGTCATCAGTTATGCGTACGATGACCGGTGGGGAAAAACTATGACAACCGGCAATTTCTTCAAGCGCCGCCTGATCCGTCTTCATCCGATGATTATCATGGGTGTCATCCTGGGAACCATCACCTTCTTTCTACAAGGTGGTGTTCAATGGGACGGTACAAAAGTGGCCACTTCAGCCGTCATGCTTGCCATGCTCTGTGCAATGTTCTTCATTCCTGCCGTTCCTGGCGTGAGTTATGAAGTCCGGGGCAATGGTGAAATGTTTCCTCTGAACGGTCCCTGCTGGTCGCTCTTTTTTGAATACATCGGCAATATTCTGTACGCCTTGTTTATCCATCGCCTGTCTACCAAAGCCTTGACGGTTCTGGTCGGACTATTGGGTATCACCTTAGCCTGGTTCACTACCTTCAATGTATCCGGTTATGACATGATAGGTGTAGGTTGGACACTTGATACCGTCAATTTCTTCGGAGGTGCCTTACGCATGCTTTTCCCCTTCTCAATGGGAATGCTGTTGGCCCGTCATTTCAAGCCGATGAATGTACGAGGGGCTTTCTGGATCTGCTCCGTCATTCTGCTACTGCTTTTCTGTGTACCGTATATTGTAACAGAGAACTCACCCATCAGCCTGAACGGTCTGTTCGAAGCTATCTGTATTCTTTTCATCTTTCCGATTCTTCTCTGGGTTGGAGCTTCCGGAAAGACAACAGACAATTTCTCATCCCGTGTATGTAAATTTCTGGGCGACATCTCCTATCCGCTCTATGCTGTACACTACCCCATCATGTACCTGTTCTATGCGTGGTTGATTGACCACAAGCTCTACACTATTACCGAAGCCTGGCCAATGGCACTCGCCGTCTACCTTGGAAACATCCTGCTGGCTTACCTCTGTCTGAAACTTTACGACGAACCAGTCAGAAAATGGTTGACTATAAAATTTCTGAACAAAAAATAAGCCAAAAGCCGTTTTAGTTGTATCTTTTACGATAAACTAAAACGGCTTTTTAATGTTTTATTGTGTCTGCTAAAAAGATTACAAATCAGCTATCTCCTCTAGACTCAAACCTGTAATATCTGCAATGTCTTCCACAGGAAATCCCTTGGCTTTCATACGGACCGCACTTTGCTTCCTAGCCTCTTCTACTCCTTTAGCACGACCCTCTTCCAGCCCTTCGGCACGACCTTCAGCACGACCCTCAGCACGACCCTCGGCACGACCTTCAGCACGTTCAGTATGAATATTGTCACGTAAAATCACAATGTTATCCAAATGGCGGTAATAAGCCTTCAATTCATCCTTACTCATTCTATCAAGTTTCAAACGTTCACGAGCGGCATCCAATCCCGGTGCCTGGGCCTTTTCGGGTATTTCTCCTGTATTCAGGTAATAAATCCACTCTTCCAACGGAGTCTTTGCAACCTGATTGAAGTCATTGACTTTCAAAATGTAATATTCGGGATACAACTGACTCACTGTATCTACCTTGAAAGTCTGGCGTTGGAAAGGAGACAATTCCAACAAATCGTTCTGATGGATGCCACGGAACTCGGTCTTTCCATGATAAACGATATCCTTTCCATGCCCCAAAGAGAAATAAACAATGTTGATGCTATATACTTTACGAACCTTGTCATATCCCTCTCCCCGATTGATGTATTCAGTCACCAGTTTGGAAGTACCGAAAAGCATGCGTTGGAAATAAGCATATTCATTGTTATTCTGGATTTCAATCAGCAACAACGTACCTTTGGAATCTTCGGCAAGCATATCCACACGGTTGTACTTATCGAACTCCTCTTCTTGATTACTCTCGCTTTCCAGCAATTTCTGGATGGTAATCTTGTCGTTCAACAAAGTGGTCAGAAGGCCTTCAAGCACGGCAAAGTTGGCCTTGTTACGGAGCAGGCGTTTCATCGCCCAGTCAAAACGTATATAGCTGCTCATACGGAATCTGTTTTTATTATCTTAGGAACTATGCGAAGATAAACATTCTATCCGAACCTAACAAAAACTCAGGACTTTATTTTCGACTACTTCCTTTGCCGGTTGTCCGCCGTACCGATCCGGAAACGCTCAATACCGGAAGAAATAGGAAAATACCGATGACTGACATTACCAGTCCACCGATGGTACCGGCTGCCAGTGGAAACCAGAACGGGGTTTTCTCACCAATCAGGAAAGGGACGAATCCCAGGATGGTGGAAACCACAGTCAGGAAAATGGGTATAATCTTTACATTCCACGCTTTGGTATATGCCTGCAAGGGAGAGAGATTAGGGAAAATTCTCCGGATAGCATTATACTCGTTCAGAATGTAGATGCTCGCATTCACCGTAATACCGCAGAGCAGCACGAAGGATGCGAAACCTCCCTGATCGAAGTTCAGGCCGAACAGATAGAAGGTCAGGAACACCCCGATGTAGGAAATCGGAATCACGAAAATGATGGCCAACGGCTGGCTCAACGAATCGAACAGGATGGCGGATATAAAGAAGATGATGGCTATCACCACCAGCAACAACAGATACTGCTTGTTGTTATCTTTGCCCCAGCTCCAGTAAGTACTGTCACTCTCCACTGTATACCCCATGGGCAAACGTTTCCGGAGCGTCTCAATGTCCTTCTCTAACAGTTTCCGTCCCTGTTCCGAAGAGCCGATGTACTCATACTGCAGACACAAGCGGTACTGCTGGTTTTCCTTGGCTACCCGTTTCGGTGCCTGCCCCTTGGCCAGCACCGCCAGATCGGACAGTTTGTACTGCTTGCCGTTCACAACGAACGGTACCGACATAAAGGCCCAGACATCGTAATCGCCGCTCTGGCGGGAAGTCAGCCGCAGATATTCCAGGTTGTTGTCATAGACGATGCTGCCAGCCAACTGGTCACGCATGAATACCGGACGCAAAACGGCAAACAGGTCGTATGCGGTCAGGTTCTCTTCGGCCATACGGCGTTTGTCGAACTCCAGATAGAACTCTGTATAGTCGTCCTTCCACCACGAGAATTCCGAATTGACCGTCACCTCCTTAATACGGCGGTGTGTCAGAAGCAGTTTCTTCATCTCTTCGGCCCACAGGCTGAGCTCGTCGTAATTGTAGCCGTACATCTTCACCCGGAAACTACCCGCCGATTCACGGACATCGTTGCTGAAGCCCTGGTCCTGCAGTCCATAGACGGACCAGCTTCCTCCACCCAAGGTAAGCGATTTACTGATCACGTTCGACTCCAGTACATACGGGAATCCCGTATGGCTATATTCCTTTTTGAAATACACTTGGATAGCCGCCCTACAGGCATTATAGACCGATGTCTGGAACTGACGTATCTCCTTGAATTCACTCAGATACGTCTCCATTTTCCTGATGAGCACGTTCATCTGCTCCAGCGTACTGCCGTTTGGCAGGGTAGCGTTAATGTAGAGCACCACTTCACCCTCGTCACGGTTGAAGTAGCCTCCATCATACACCTTCTCAACAAAGAGACGCAGAGCCCCCCCGAAAGCCTTGTCTACAATTGGTTTTATATTTTCCTTGTAAGTGGAATTATCGAACAGTTTATTGTACAATTCTGCCCATTTCCCCTTACTTTCCGCTTCCTCTATCTTCTCGGGAATCATGAATACCGGCAGCCCGAAACCCAACACCAACAGGATACAAGCCAATACCCGATAGCGGCACATCAATACAATCAGAGCACAGTAGAAACGGGTAAAATACACGGCACACCGTTTTACCCGCAGCCGCGGATGTGCAGGCCTGCCCCGTCGTAATCCAATCTTCTCAATCAACGGAGATACGAAGAACAGGGCCACCAGCAGGGATATACCCAGGTTAATGATGACCACTGCCGCAAAATCCTGCAAGTTCAGCCTTATCCTCTCGTCGAGGAAAAAGATAATGACCAATGCCCCGATGGTGGTCAGTGTAGCTGCCAGCACCGACATGAAAGCCTTCAAGTTACGCCGCCTCAGGATATGGTCGGTCATGACGATGATGTTGTCTATCACCAGGTTGAGTGAAATGGTGATACCGGCCAGAGAATAAAGCTGTATCTCCAATCCGAAGGCATAATAAAGAATAGCAGCTACGGCGATATTCACTGTCAGTCCGGCAACGATGAGAAACAGATACCTCAGATTACGGGTGATGACAGCTACGAAAAGCAGCAGGATAAGCACGGTGATTCCCGTGCGAAAATAGATGGTGTCCAGCTCCTTGCTGATGTATTCCGTAGCGTCATAACCGGTATGTATCTCATATCCGGCAGGCATGATGGTCTTAATCTCCTCCATCACTTTCCGCACTTCATCTGCCAGTGTCAGCTGATTAGTTGTCTCAGTAGCGGTAATGGAAAGATAGATGGAATTGAGCCCGTTTATCCGGTAATAGGAAGTCGGTTCCTCTTCGGTGCGTGTCACCCGTACCAGTCTGTCCAAGGGAACGGCATTCCCTTCCGGAGTCCTGATCTGAATTTCCGACGGGCGGAAATCCCCTTCCTGGCCATCCGTTATCCGCACCAACCGGATCCATTCCCTACGGCTGCCCGAATCATATTCGCAGATACCCAAGAACTCCTGATCGTAACGTTCCGCAATGGCCTGCTGGATATCCTGCACACCAATGTGAAGGGACGAGAGCTGTACATTGTCATATTCTATCCGCCATTCCATGGGCGTAGCCCCGCTCAGTTCCACCTTGTAGACACCGTCCAGAGCCGACAGGAGCGGCTTGATCCAGTCCTCTCCGTACCGCTGGATGACAATCGGTGTGGCAGGCGCGTTCAGCGTAAAGGTCATGAACGGACGCGCCGCTTGGTCATCGGAACGCTGGGAGGATATGATCGGATAGCTGACCCCCTCGGGCAACTGCGACCAGAGCTGCCGGATCAGGGTGGACACCTCGAAGCGGGTCATCTCGATGTCGGCATGCTTGTCCAGCTCCACCCGGATATAACCGCTTCCATTGTCGGAAGTGGAATAGATATTCCTGATTCCCGTCACCCGCGAAAGCATCCCCTCCAGACGGCTGGTCACTTCCGATTCGATGACGCGGGCGGAGTTCCCCGGCATGGTGAACGATACGGTCAGCCCCGGCATGTCGTGCGAAGGCGACAGCTTGACAGGCAGCAGCGGAGCCAGGAACAGCCCTACCAGAGACAGGCAGATAAAGGTTACAATCAGGGTGAACGATGACCAGCCCACGGCACGTTTACGGTTGTTCTCTCTCATCGCCTGCATCAGTAACGGTTGTTGTCAAAATCGAAACGGTCGGAAAGCGACATACCCGACTCGAAATCGTGCAATGTCAGTTTCCGTATCTTGTAATAGTTGAGCCAGTAGTTCTGGAGTGCCTGGATGTAATTCTTCTGGGCCTCCTGCTGACGGTTCAGTGAAAGAGTCAGACTGCTGATGTCAGCTTTTCCGATGATAAAACGCCGCCGTGTCTGGTCGTATGCCAGTTCGGCCAGGTCGAGTGCTTCCGAGGCGCTGGCTATCAGATCCTGCTGCACGTTGAAATCACTCACCGTCATCATCACATCCTCTTCCAGACTAATCTCCTCCTGACGGGCGGCAATCTTCACCACATTCAGGTTGTTCCTGGCCATGTTGTATTTTCCCTTACGGACACCCCAGTCCACCAGCGGAATGGAAACCGTAAGCAATACCAGATCCTGCTGCAGCAGGTTCCGGTAGGCCGCCCCCAGGTTGTCCGCCCCCAGGTTGTCCGCCACCTGGTTGAACCCCACACTGGCATTCACGCTGGCATTGAAGCGTGACTCCTTCTTCGTACGGTCCACTTCCCGTTCGGCCTCCAGCACGTTCTGCCGCTGTTCCAGGTAAGTCGGGTTGTTCTCCTTGGCCAACAGCAAAGCACGGTCGGTCGGAATGTCCACATAACGCGGACGAGACGGCAGGTCAATCTCTATGTACGTGTTCTTGTCCAGGTTCAGGAAGGTGGCCAGTGCAGACATGGCGCGTTTGCGGGTAATCTCGGCATTCTTCAGGGTATTCCGGGCATTCACCTTATCCAGTTTCAGGGTCAGCAGGTCGGCCTGCGAAATGGCAGCAATCTTCTGGCGCTGCTCGCCGATGGCATACAGCGTATCGGCAGTGGTCAGATTTTCTTCGGCCAGTCTATAGTCGGTCTGTGCCATAGCCAGCGAGAAGAAATAGTTCACCGCCTCTTCGGACACACTTTCCGAATTGTAAATGAACTGCTTCTTTACCTTCTCGAATTTCAACGGTTCAATCTTCCGGTCCCAGCGGAAAGCATTGAAGCCCAACAGGTCCTGCTGGTAACCGATACGGAACGGTACCGTAGAGAACTGAGTGGAATTGACATCGCCGAAGTTACGCAGATAGTCCAACTGGGTATCTACATAGAAGGTACCACCCAACAGATCGAAATTCTGCACCAGACTCAGCCCGGCCGTAGCACTGAACATCTGCTGCTCACGGTATACGTCAACATCGGCCTGCGAATCGTAACGCTGAGTGATGTAGCGATAATATTGTGCCGGAGTCAGGTTCAGCGAAAGGCTAGGCAAACGCGCTGCCTTATACGACCGGTACTCCCAATAACCCGACAGGTACATGTTCTGATAACGGAAGGCCGACAGCGAACTGTCATTGGCCAGAGCAATGGTACGCTTCAAATCCAGACGCAACACCTGCTGCGCCTGTACTCCTGCTCCACAAAGCACCAGCAGGAGAAGTATGCTAATTCTTCTGAACATCATGTTTTCTATAGATAAACCAGTAAATCAAAGGAATGACAAACAGACTGACCAGCAGTCCCACCATCATGGTGCCTATCATGGCAATGGAGAGCGGACGTTGCAGTTCGGATCCCATATCGGAAGTGAACAGCAGCGGAACCATGGCGAACACTGTTGTCAGGGTAGTCATGATGATGGCCCTCAGCCGCCGGTGGCCGGCCGTATGGATAGCCTCCAGCAGCGGCATCCCTTCCTTGCGGAGTTCGTTTATCGAATCCAGTTTCAGGATGGAATCGTTCACCACGATACCGCACGATACGATGATGCCGATGGCCGACATCAGGTTCATGGTATGTCCCAGTGCCCAAAGCACCACCAGTCCGAAAGCAATGTCTATCGGTATTTCCGCCAGTACGATAAGTGGCTGTAGAAAGCTTTCGAACTGGGCACACAGGATAAAGTACATCAACAGTACGGATATAATCAGGATGACGGTCAGTTCACCCATCATCTTCCTGTTCGAAAAGAAGCTGCCACCAAAACTTACGTCCCAACGTTTATCGGCCTCTACGGTTTCCCGGACCTGTCCGATGAGCGTCGGGGCATCTTCCACCCCGTAGAAACTGATGGGGATATACTCGCCGTTACGCCCGGCCGTAATTTCCTTCAGGTCTTCATCGGGCACTACCCGGACCAGTTCCCGGAGCGGTACATAGGTCCGTTCCCGGCTCCCATCCTGCCGGTTTTCCGCTTCCACCAGTGTTTCGGCAAGTACCCGGTTTACACTCTTTTCCTTCCCGGCCATACCGATGGGCAGATACTGCTGGTACGAACGGAGGGTAGACACCGTATTGTCCCTGAAAGCAGTACGCAGCACCCGTACCACCTCATTATAGTTCACATGATACACCAGCAGCCTGTCACGGTCCACTACCAGGTTAAGCTGGCTTCTGAAGGCCGTCCGCTCCGGTACCTGTCCGGTTGCCTCCGCTATCCTGTTCTCCAGTTCCTTGAGGTCGGAAGCCTGTGGGGCGGAAGTTCGGTCGGCCACCTGCAGGCGGGCCACCACATCCGGATCGCCCGTCACGAAAAGTTTCTCGAAGATAGTGACCGGCGGAGAGAAGGTCACCGACGCCTCCGGATAAGACGTACGGATTTCCTTTTCCATCAGTGCCTTGAGCGGATTGATTCCTTCAGGCTTTTCCGTCTTGAAATACAGTTCCGCTTCGCCGGCCGACAGGTCCTTTTCCGTTCCCAGGATATAGTCCTGCATCCCTACGTATGCCGTATGTTCCGTCACCAGGCTGTCCGTGCACCTCAGCAGAGCATTTACCCGCCGGTGGTTCTCGTCGATGTGTATGTTCTCGTTCCACTCCACGTTCACCATCAATTCGTTCTGGTCTATCTCCGGCATGCGTTCCTTACCTATCACCCGGAACATGAGCACACACAGCGGAATGGAAAGTGCCGCCCCAATCAGGGTAAGGCGTTTATGGGCGAATACCCAGTCGATACCGGCATCGTAGAACTTTACCAGCCCTTCGTTCTTCAGCAGATTCTTGAAGCTGGCGGTAAACCAGTTGTGCTTCCGGATGCCGATACGGTAGAACAGCACATACAGCACTGGCAGCAGCATGATACCCGTAAAATAAGAGACCATCAGCCCCGAAGTGATGGAGAAGGCCTCGTCCATGAAGATGGCACCCGCTATACCGCTCATGAACACCAGCGGCACGAACACCGCGACGGTGGTAAGCGACGAACTCAGCATGGGAGTGATCATCTCCGAAGTACCCGCCACGGCCGCACGCTTCAGCGAATAGCCCTTCTCCCGGTACTGCGAGACGTTCTCCGTCACGATGATGGCATTGTCTATCATCATACCCACCGCCAGAATCAGTCCCGAAAGTGAAATCACGTTGAGCGAAATCCGGCAAATATAGAAAAAGAAGAAGGTGATGACCACCGATGTAATCATGGTGATACCGATGACCAGCGGCGATCGTACGTCGCCAATGAAGAACACCGCCACGATGAAGATAAAGAGGAATCCCAGCGTGAAATTCTGCTGCAGGTTCGAGATGGTATAGTCCAGCAGTTCCGTCTGGTTCCGGCTGATACTGAAATCGATGTCAGGGTAGATGCTTGCGAAATAATCGGTCGTTTCCTTCAGTTCCCGCTTCAGGTTGTCCATATTCTCCTCGCTCTGCTTGATGATGGCCAGGGTCACCGCCCGTCTGCCTCCTGCCAGCGAACGGCCAGTCTCATTTTGTGTCACGATCTGCACGCTGCATACATCCTTGAGCTGCAGGATACGTCCATCGGCATTGAAGTAAATATTCTCCACATCCTCGGACGTACGCAGTAACGACGCGATACGGATGTTGTACTCGTAATAGCCGTCGCGCACCAGCATACTTCCCGGCTCCACATTGTTAGCGGAAAGGATATTCTCCAGGTCGGCAATTCCCATGCCGATTGCTTCCAGCCGGTCCACATCGGGCACGATACGCAACATCCGTTGCGGTACTCCCGTCATATCGGCCATGGCCACCTGCGGGAGCTGTTCGATGCGCCGCTTCACGACGTTCTCCGCCAGCTCGCACATATCCATGAATGCCCGGTCGTCAGTCTCCGCATAAGGCACATCCTGTTTCAGTGTAAGGTTCAGGTAAAATACGGGGATGTCCGTAGCGCTGGCCTTCACCGCCTTGGGACGGACCGCATCTTTCGGAAGGCTGTTCATGGCAGCGTCTATCTTTTCGTTCACCTCAATGAAGGCAAGGTCCGTATTCGTACCGAACTCGAACGACAACCGGATGATACCCGACCCGTCCCGCGTCTCACTCCTCAGTTCACTAAGGCCCGATACCTGCATGAGTTGCCGGCGCACCGGAGCCACCATCGCGTTCTCCAGTTCGCGTGCCGAAGCGTTCTCGCTGCTCACCTGGATGGTAATCTGCGGAATGTCGATGTCCGGAAGGAGCGATACAGGCAGCGAAAAATATGTCACCAGCCCGACGATGAAACAGGCCGTAAACGCCATGAGCACCGCTATCGGTCTATGTATTAAAAATTTTACCATGAGTGTAGTATTTTTTTCGGATTCATGTCATTGCTTGTCGGATGAAGTGGCAGTCACGACCTTGACGGGAGCTTCGTGTGCCAGGTTCACATTACCGGTCACGATAACCTGTGCCCCCTCCTTCATTCCGTCACCCGTCACGGTATAACCGGTCATGTTCTCCAGTCCGGTCGTGATGTAGTTCCACACGGCCTTTCCGTCCTTCAGGGTAAACACCACCTGCTTACCCGACCGCATCACGACAGCGGTTTTCGGAATCACAAACACATTGTCTACCGAACGCTTCACGCTCACCCTGACATTCATTCCGTCGAACAGCCCGGCATTCCCCTCCACCGAGGCCTTCACCTTCACCATTCCGTTCTCGTCCACCAGGGGATTGATTTCGGACACCTTTCCATGGCAAGGCCGTACCGTGGCCGAATAAGGTGTCACCTCCACCCGGTCTCCCCGGCTTATCAGCGGCAGTTCGCTTTCCAATACCGTAAAAGCCACTTCCATGCTCCCCGTCCCGATTATCCGGCAGAAAGGTTCCGTTCCATCCGGCCGGTTAAAGCTCCGTCCCGTAAGGTTGGCCACCACTCCGTCGAACGGAGCCGTCAATACCGCCTGTTCCAGCTCATACCGAGCCAGTTCGTAATTCGCACGGATCTGTCCGTAGCCGCTTTTCACCTCCGCCAGCTTCACGATGTCCGCCGGAATCTCCTGCATACGGTCCGGAGCATATCCCTGGCCTATCAGCACGTCCTGCATTTCCAGTTCCGCCTGTTTCAAGGAGTTCTCCGCCTGTTCCAGCTTGTTTCTGAGGGTAAAAAGATCCAGTTCGGCCAACTTCTGCTCCCGCTTCACCCGGTCTCCGTTCTTCACATAGACGTGTGCCACAGGTTCCGATGTTATCCGGAAACTCAAGTCGGCCTGCTGTCGTGCCTCCACTTTTCCGTTACTGACCAGTTCATGACTGAAAGTTGTCTTCTTCAGCGTCATGACGGTCACCTCGTTCTGTTGCGCAGGCAGTACCGTTTCCACTCCCTCCTTGTCAGTCCCTTCGTTTTTGTCGCCACTACAGGCAGCCAACAGCCCTGCGGCAAACAGCGCCAACGGGTATCTGTAGATTCGTTTTCTCATAGTATCTGTTGTTTGATGAATATTCGTTTTTCTAATCGTTGTCTGTATTCTTCATTTTCCCTGATGTGCCAGTCTGTTCTGGCTTTCGGTTCTCCCAAAAACGAAAGACAAACAAAACTACGAAATTTTCGCAATAAATACAATAAAACCGTTTTATTTTCTTGCTTATGAATTATATCCATGTCATCTTCACCAGGTCAATAATCTCTCCTACTTTCTTTTCTGATGTAAACGATGTCAATGGATTCTAATCTGATACACTAAAATTTTATTCTACAAACAAAAATTCTGGATTATTTAGAATGATGAAAAAACAATTTGATAGACTATTCCGCAGATGGAAACAGAAATACCATTTTGTCATTTTGATAAAACTAATGGCCGAGAATCGCTTGATTCCATACTCTCCTAAATCACATCGATTAAACGCGATTCTCAGAGGTTCTCAAATTATCAAAAAGGCAAAAATAACACAACATAAAAGACTATTTATCACAAAATCTTATCACTTCATATCTTTATTCAGTCAAAAGAAGCAAAAAGTAGCTTCCTGTCAAACAAAATTGTTGTCAGCATCATACCAAACAGCTTCCTTCAAGGTTCGAAAAAGCGATTTCAGGTGCATTTTTGAAGATGTCTGGACATCTTTACCCACTTTCCTAGGAGTTTTCATCATTTTCTCTGGAAGAAAAAATTTTTCTTCCGCATGTTTTCTGATATTTCCTGGAACTATCCGAACGGCCAATTCGGTATAAAAACTAGTATTTCCGTATATATATGCAAAAACCGCAATATATTCCATGCCAGATTAAAGAATTACGTCAATGCTACGGTCAGCAGTTTGGTAAAATTCAAGACATTTTCATACTAAATCAAAGGTTCTACCAACTTTTTGAATCTAGGAATCCTATCGGCTAAATACTTCCATAAGAATATTTCCCAACGGAATCAAGCAGAACACTTTTAAACGTGTCAGATTAGGAATTGCGCCGAATAAATCCTATCTTTGCCTATACGAAACGTAATAAAAAGAATCGGCCATGAACAGACTCTATCCGGTAGGGATACAGAATTTCGAAGATTTACGCAGCGGAGGTTATATCTACGTAGACAAGACATCGCTTCTCTATAACCTAGTGAAAACAGGCAAATATTATTTTCTGAGCCGCCCCCGACGGTTCGGAAAGAGTCTGATGATTTCTACTCTAGAGGCTTATTTTACCGGGAAACGTGAGCTGTTCAAAGGACTCGATATGGAACGGCTGGAAAAGGACTGGACAGTTTATCCCGTGCTGCACATGGACCTGAATACACGGAATTATTATGATTATGAATCCTTGGTAGGTATCTTGAGTCAGAACCTGGAAGAATGGGAAAAGCTGTATGGCGACGAGAAGAAGGACAGAGTTCCCGAAGAACGTTTCATGTATGTCATCAAGCGGGCCTGTGAAAAGACAGGACATAAGGTGGTCATCCTGATTGACGAATACGACAAGCCCATCCTTCAAACCATCTCCAAACCCGAATTACAGACCGAATATCGGAATACCCTGAAAGCGTTCTATGGTGCCCTCAAGTCGTGCGACGGCTACATACGATTTGCCATGCTCACCGGAGTGACGAAGTTCAGCAAGGTAAGTGTGTTCAGCGACCTGAACAACTTGATGGACATTTCCATGGACAGACGGTATGCGGAACTTTGCGGAATAAGCGATGCGGAACTACACAAGTATTTTGAAGAGGACATACACGCACTGGCAGATGAGCTCGGTACAGATTATGCCCATGCCTGCGAACTGCTGAAAGTGAACTACGACGGCTATCATTTCTGCTACAAGTCAACTGGAATGTACAATCCCTTCAGCCTGCTCAACACCTTTGCCAAGAGACAGATAGGCAGCTACTGGTTCGAGACGGGGACACCCACCTACTTGGTGGAACTCATGAAACTGCACCACTACAACGTGGAGGAAATAGAGCACATCGTCACCAGCGGGCCCGTACTGGACTCCATCGACGCGGCTTCCACAGACCCCGTACCTGTCATCTACCAGAGCGGCTACCTCACCATCAAGGACTACAACGCCGAATTCGAGAACTATACACTCGGATTTCCCAACCGCGAAGTGGAACAGGGCTTTTTCCGCTTCCTGCTCCCCCACTACGCTTCGGTAAGTACCAGCCGGTCACCTTACGAAATCCAACGTTTCGTGGGAGAAGTTCGCCAAGGGGATGTAGACGGTTTCCTGAACCGCCTGCGCACCTTCTTCGACGATACTCCCTACGAATTGGCACGCTACCGGGAAGTGCATTACCAGAACATCCTGTACATCGTTTTCAAGCTGATGGGATTCCATACCGAAGTGGAATACCGTACCTCACGGGGCCGTGTAGACCTCGTGCTGAAGACAGCCGACTACATCTATGTCATGGAGTTCAAACTGGACGGAACGGCCGAAGAAGCCATGAGGCAAATCGAAGAGAAAGGCTATGCCGCTCCCTTTGCGGCAGACGGAAGGAAAGTCATCAAGGTGGGTGTGAATTTCAGCGAGGAGACAAGAAGTATAGACAAGTGGATTATAAAGATGTAAACCTGTAGGTAAATTCATAGAAACCCTTAAGGTTGTGTAAAAGTTACCGGGACCGTAAACCGACCGTTCGCCAACCGTCTTTTGTCCGTAGCAAACTTCCAATGGGACATCAACCGGAATGCACGCAGCACTTCTGCATCCAGCTCCGGAGAAACAGAATGAATGATTTGAAACGATCGGGAGTACCGTCACGCTCTACCTCAAACTGTACGATAACCATTCCTTGCACACCCTTATCCGATACCGACTGAGGATACTCTATCTCCTTCTTCAGTAATTGTAGAAATTCAGAATATTCCGTCATCACAAAAACATTTACCGGTAAAGGAAGAACAAAAGCGCTTATGATGAACAACAGCAATATCCCCCTTCGGCATGCAAAGAATGTATTGCGGCTACACAGCCATTTGTAAAACAGATAAAAGAAAGTAAGTCCTGCATTTACATGAACAAAATACATCAACCCTTATTCTCTATCAGATTCAAGATTTCCTCCAGTTCTTCTTTCGATATCTTCTGTTCACGGGCAAAGAAAGATACCAAATCTTTGTATGAATCGGCAAAATAATTCTTCACGAAAGTACCTACCGAGGTTTTAGCATATTCTTCCTGAGTTACAGCGGGCTGAAAAATATAGGTATTTCCAAAACGACGGGCCGTGACATACCCCTTCCGTTTCAGGTTGTTCACAATGGAAGCAAGAGTCGTATAAGGAGGTCTGGGTTCAGGATAGCACTTCAGAACATCCTTTACGCAACACATGCCTATTTTCCAGATATAGCGCATGGCTTCCTCTTCCTGATGGGTCAATTTTTCCATAGACATCTATTTTAAAACTAGTAATCTACAAATTTATGGAAAGTCCGTAACATAAGCAAACATTCATACTCCTTTTCCAACCCTACCGACAAGTAATCATGAAATCAAGGCAGCGGGAAACGTACCAGCACCGGTTCCGGAGCATAAGCCACGGCATACAGGCAATTGTCGTCCTTTGTCACTTCAATGTTCCTCAAAGGCACATCCGATGCCAATCGTTTCACCAGTGTGCCGTCCCATCGGTACACTTCCACCGTCTGTCCGAGAAAAGCGGCATCTCTGTCATCCCTGTAATTCTTCCCCGAATACAGCGCATACACATGGCTGTCAGTAGCACAGACATCCAGATAACCCAGCGGAGTTTCTGCGTCCATGGCAGGAGAATTGTAATTGTAGGCAGGGAAAGATTCTAGATTCTCTTTGTACACTTCCATCCTTCCTTCTCTTTCTCGTAGAAAACCATGATTTTGGACTTCAAAACAGCCTGTACGAATCTCGTTCCACGATTGTTTGACGCCAGTCTTCCCTGGTATATCTCGCCCCGGATGATTCCACTGACCCGCTTCTCTTTTTCATCCCGGTAAGGATAATCGCCGAAACCTACTATGCTGTTACCCTTTTCATCCAACAAGAAGAAACGATCGGAAACATTTCCTTCCGGTTTTACTGATAACTTTCGGTATAACCCGTTTTTCACACCTCCGTTTTTCCATAAATAATAGTTTTTTCAATTAATCACGCACAAAGCTACGTATTATTCGTAATAAAACAAAATATGACGAATTTGTTTTACGAAAAATTCGTCATATCTTACCAATTTATTCATATACATTGATAATCAATAAAATATCATAACATTACTTTCCCTTGAATGAGGACGGAATATTCTATTCTGGAAATATAGGAACGAATAATCCCCTAAAGATAGTTAACTACACACCCAGATTCAAATGATTTATTCTATATTTGTAATCAAACCAAACTTATACGAAGATGAAAACAAGTAAGACACTGATCCTGCTTCTTGCCTTAATTGTGGCAGAAATCACGCATGCACAATCTGTAGACGGTATCAGCGGTGCTTCGCAACAAATTACAAAAAATCAAACGATGAAAGGAGAAACCGTGATATGTCGCGGGAAAGAAGCACATACAGCCGGGAAAATGCTAGCCATAGGAAAAAAGGCTCCTGATTTCAAGGCTGTCAACGGGAAATTAGCCGAAGTTTCTTTGTCTGATTATCGGGGGAAACGGGTTATTCTGAATATCTTCCCCAGCCTGGACACACCTACCTGCGCCGTTTCCGTAAGACAATTCAATGCAAGAGCTTCAAGCCTGGACAATACGGTAGTGCTTTGCCTCTCCATGGACTTACCTTTTGCCCAATCGCGCTTCTGCTCGGTAGAAGGACTGGAAAACGTCGTACCGCTTTCATTGTTCCGAAATCACGATTTCTTCGACAAATACGGTCTCCAACTAGCAGACGGTCCCCTGGAAGGACTGGCAGCACGTGCTGTCATTGTAGTGGATGAACAGGGTAAAGTCATCTACACCCAACTGGTGGAAGACATCTCACACGAACCGGACTACGATGCGGCACTGAAAGCCCTCGAAGAGTTCTGACAATACTTTTTAGATTATTCGTTCAGGAAACTCATGGAAGAAAAGAAACCATATCAGAAAGACAAGAAACGATGCCGCTGGTGTAACATGACCAACCCGCTTTATGTGGATTACCACGACCACGAATGGGGTGTACCGGTACACGAAGACAGCAAACTCTTCGAAATGCTTCTGCTTGAAACGTTTCAGGCAGGACTTTCCTGGGAGTGTGTATTGAACAAGCGTGAAGCGTTCCGCCAGGCATTCGATGGTTTCGATGCCACGAAAGTCGCCGCTTATGACGAAGAAAAACGTCTGACTTTACAACAAGACAAAGGTATCATCCGTAATCGCCTGAAGATACAGGCAGCCGTAACCAATGCCCGTATATTCAATGATATATGTCAGGAATACGGTTCGTTCGACCGCTATATCTGGCACTTTACCGATTACCGGACCTTTTACGAAACAGACCGTACCACCTCCCCTCTCTCGGACACAATTTCCAAAGATCTTTACCGGAAAGGGATGAAATTTGTGGGAAGTACCATCATCTATTCCTACCTGCAAGCCATCGGCATCATCAACTCCCATGAGGAAGGCTGCTGGCTGGCAAGAAAAAACGCTCAAGCCTTATGACTATCACCTCATTAGTTGAAAATACCAGCCGGGAAGATTTTCCCATAGAACACGGCCTCAGCCTGCACATCCGACTGGAAGACGGACGACAGATATTATTCGATATGGGACAAGGAAACCTGTTTGCCCGGAATGCAGAACATCTGGACATCCGATTGTCTGAAATCGATATGGCTATCGTATCACACGGCCATTACGACCACGGAGGAGGCCTCGGAACATTTCTGGAGCTAAACCCTCACGCTCCCGTATACCTGAACAGCCATGCCTTCGAACCGCATTATTCGCTCCGTGACAAAGGGCTGGCCTACATCGGTCTCAATCCAAAACTGAAAGGTAACGAACGCTTGATAAGCTGTGAAGAAGTGGTTTCTATAGACAACGGAATCATCCTTTTTGCCGACGTTACAGACGACTGCCTCTGCCCCACCGGCAACAAACTATTGTTCGGTCCCACTCCTGACACAAACGATAATTTCTGTCACGAACAAAGTCTGCTGATAGAAGAAAACGGTAAGACGGTACTCTTTGCAGGATGTGCCCATGCCGGTATCGTAAACATCATGCAGAAGGCTATCCGCTTGACCGGCCATCCCCTCACCCATGTCTTTGCCGGGATGCACCTCGTGAAAAGCGGATTACCAGAAACGGAAGAAACAGCATTCATCCATGCACTGGCAGACAAACTACTGGAACATCCCGGATGCCGTTACTACACCATGCACTGCACAGGTCTCCCCCAGTACCAAATCCTAGCCGACCGGATGAAAGAATCCATCAGCTACCTAAGCTGCGGAGAAAGCGTAATGATATAATCTTAACGAGTCATGTAAAAAATTCCGGCTTTAGTTTGGAGGCGAAAAAGCGAAGAAACGGATTTCGACGAGAAGAAGCGCAGGCTGTCTGAGCGAAGCGAGTTCCTGCGCTTCCGTCGGAAGACGCTTCGAAGCCGCCTCCAAACGGAAGCCGGTGTTTTTTCTTTTTGTTACCTTTTACTTTTTGACACCAAAAAGAAAAAGTAAAGCCCAACTTATCAATTGAATTTCAATACAAAAGTAGTCTCCCCCTTAGGCAACAGCGTGATGCTTCCCCCTGAAAGCCGCATAATCTGCCGAGAAATACTCAATCCGATACCACTCCCCCCTTCCTTTGTCGTAAAGAAAGGAATAAAGATATGCTCGGCGATATCCGCTGGAATGGCAGGACCGTTGTTGGAGATTTCAATCAGTACAGCCTCAGCTTCGTTACAATAGGCACGCAGACAGATACATCCCTCCATACCTATACAGCCACCCGATTCAATGGCTTGGATAGCATTCTTCAACAGATTGATGACCACCTGAGAAACCAGACTCTCATCGGCATACAGGATGAGGTCATCCGGAACGACTTCAAGCCGATAAACGACGTGAGCCTCGGCGTGCTGATGACGGGTCAAATCCACCATCCGCTGGAGAAAAGCTTTCACATAGAACAAAGAAGGCTCCGGTGTAGGAATCCGGGTAAAACGCCGGTAATTCTCTACAAACGACAACAGCCCCTTCCCCGTACTACTGATGGTCTGCAACCCGTTACGGATTTCTTCCTGCGAAGCAGAACGGTCAGAAGCATCCATAGCAGCTTCCCCCTCATTCATCAACGTCAGCAAGGTATCGCTGAGTGAAGTGATGGGAGTCACCGCATTCATGATTTCGTGGGTCAGTACCCGGGTAAGCCGAATCCAGGAATCCACTTCCTTTTCGTCCAGCTCGTTGTTGATGTCATTCAAGGCCAGGATGCGCAAGTGCTCCTGATGTACATGAATATCACTGACACGGATAGAAAGATTGACCGTTCCCCGTTCGTTACTGAACACCGCCTGTAACTTGTCACCCGGACGACAAGCTGTAACGACCTCCATCAGATGAGCATCCACACGTTCCAGTTGCCGGACATGGGTAAAGACCTCCATACCCAACAACCGCAAAGCCTCGCTGTTCTTCTGATAAACCGCTCCGTTGTCATTGAGGACCAGGATACCGGTATTTACGCATTCCAGTATCAGCTCGTAATATTTCTCCTGTTGGGCGGTCTCGTTCTTTACCTTATAGAGGATCTGTGCCACCTTGTTCAAGGCCTGACTCACCAGACGGTTGTCACGGTTGGCTTCGGTCTCGACAAAATGTACGGAAGCATCATCGTTTTCTAGGCTGAATTCAACTTGCAAATGCAACAGAATTCTGATTAAT